>Ga0209501_10004042_pt1 | contig 14351 bp, 16 predicted proteins | sample ArcticOcean_MG_C_4_FD_187434 | JGI IMG/M metagenome (GOLD analysis project Ga0209501, IMG submission 187434) | Marine microbial communities from western Arctic Ocean - ArcticOcean_MG_CB4_134 (SPAdes) (version 2) | ecosystem: Environmental > Aquatic > Marine > Oceanic | place: Arctic Ocean...
TAAACCAAAGACAAGAAAAGCAAAAGCTAAACCAAAGACAAGAAAAGCAAAAGCTAAACCAAAGACAAGAAAAGCAAAAGCTAAACCAAAGACAAGAAAAGCAAAAGCTAAACCAAAGACAAGAAAAGCAAAAGCTAAACCAAAGACAAGAAAAAAAACTAGAAATTAATTAAAATATTAAAATTTTAACTTATATCTTTTCAAGTTTACCGAATTTGCCTTTTCCGAGCTGGACTTCACCTTTAAACTCGTTTGTATAGCCATTTTCAATTTTTATTTTGTCGCCATTCTGGATATTTTTTGCATCTTCTGCCCACAATGTAATTTTAATTTCCATTCCATTGTCTACAAGAAATGCATTTGCAACATCAACAGTTGAACCAGCTTTTGTGTTGACAGTTCGAACTTCTTCTTTTCTTTCTACTGTACCCTCAACATTAATTCCTGATCTCATATTTTTGGCGTCATCAATTGTTGTCATAATTAGAAATTTCTTAAAATGATTATAAACTTTGTTTTTAATCATTTTTTCAATAAGTCAATAATAAATTCATCATTTGTATTGAATCAGTTATATGTTAAAATCGGTAAACTCTATTGTTGGAGGGGTATCGAAGCCCGGTCAACCGAGAAGGACTCAAGATCTTTGTATAAGATATCCTTTCTCTTAGGAGTTCGTGGGTTCGAATCCCACCTCCTCCATTTTGTAATTTAGAAATTATTTCTTTAACGAATTATACAGTAATATTTTTGACTAATGATGTTTTGTGCTTTGTTAAATCCTCATGAATCGTAGCGTGTTCTAAATCGGTAAATAATAAATTGCATCTAAAACATTTCCATGATTCTTTAGTCATGGATAAGAAGACGTTTTTTCCGATATAAACATTCTGTATAACTTATTCATTTATGGAATTATGTAATTGAATCATTATCAAAATCTGCTCATATGATTTATCTAAAAAATTATTCATATAATTGACATAACCATTTAGATGGTAATACTTCGAGTATAACATATGTCTGATTTTTTTGAATCAGTTGCTGAATACTCATATGCAGGAATATTTCTTCTTTTGATAGGCGTAAATGCTGCACCTTTGTTAATGCCACCTACATGGATAATTTTATCATCTTTTTTTGTATTAGATCAATCATTTGATCCATTAACTTTGGCTTTAGTTGGAGCTACAGGTGCTACTATAGGTCGTTTATTATTAAAAACATTGAGTGGTTATTTTAGGAAAATTGTTGGAACTCAGCAAAAAACTAATTTAGATATAATTGGGAATTTTTTAAATCGTAAAAGATTTGGATATGTTATTACTTCGTTCTTGTTTGCAGCAACACCATTACCAAGCAATATGCTTTTTATTGCATATGGTTTAATGCATGCAAAAAGTTTAGGTCTTTACCTAGGATTTTGGTGTGGTCGAGTTTTATCATACTATGTAATGATTACAATCAGTAAGATTGTTTTAATTCCATTTATTGATTTATTTGAAGATCGTTATATTGGAATATTGGTTGCTGATATACTGGGAATTGCAGTAGTGATATTTTTTACATGTATTGATTGGAATACATTATTGATTAAACGAAAATTTAAATTGACTAAACCTAGGTTGTGGAAGTTTTGAATGAAATAAAATATCTAAAAAATTATGTTGAAAAGATCTATAAAAAAAATGATCCTGCACATGATTTTGAACATATAATGAGAGTATATAGAAATGCTGAAAGAATATGTAAGAGTGAAAAAGCAAATAAAAAATTGGTATTAATTTCAGTTTTATTACATGATATTGTAAAACTTAAAGAACCGTATAGCAGATTTCTTTCTTCCTCTGATGCAAGTGCAGAAAAATCACTAAAAATTCTTAAAAAATTAAAATTAGATGAAAAAGAGATTGATATAATATCTGAGGCTATAATCAATCACAGTTTCACTAAAAAAAAGATTTCAAATACTATTGAAGGACAGATATTACAAGACGCTGATAGATTAGATGCAATTGGTTCTATTGGTATTGCAAGAGTTTTCTGTGTTAGTGGTTTTAAAAATAGACCATTTTATAATCCAGATGATCCCTTCTCAAAAAAAAGAGATCTTAATGATAAAAAATGGGCTTTAGATCATTTTTTTAAAAAATTATTAATTTTGGAAAATGGAATGAATACAAGATCTGGAAAAATTGAGGCTAGAAGACGTACAAAAATTCTAAAAAAATTCATAGATAACTTGAAATTAGAAATTTAACCATACTCAATATATCGTTTATATCGTTTTTCAATTTCATTATTTTCTCCATTTTTAATTTTGTCAATTTCAAGAACATAGCGAGTTTCTATGTAGTTTTGAATTTCAGAAAATATTTTATCATTAGAAAAAGATTCCAATAGTGGTTCAATTTTTAGCAAGTATTCAATTGTTTTTTCCCTAAATTCTTCTTTTGTTGGATTTCTTATTTTTTTTAATCTGAAAAATGTCATGGCCCAACTGGCTCCTATAACATGTGGCAAGAGATCTATTGCACGTTCAATTTCAAACCGTTCATCGTTTCTCATTTTATCTTGTTAATGATGCAGCAGCAGATTTTGCAAAATATGTTACAATCATATCTGCACCTGCACGTTTGATTGAATGTAATATCTCATGCGTCATATCTTCCTCATTTACCCATCCTTGCATTGCTGCACCTTTTACTAATGCATATTCACCTGAAACACTGTATGCTGAAACTGGAACATTAAATCTTCTTTTAGTTTCAGAAATAAGATCTAGATACGTCAATGCTGGTTTAATCATAACTATATCAACGCCTTCGTTGATATCAGTTTCCACCTCTCTCATTGCTTCTCTGGGATTTGTATATGGAACTTGGTATGTTTTTCTATCACCAAATTGTGGTGCACATTCTGCAGCATCTCTAAATGGCGAATAAAAATTTGATCTATGTTTTGCTGAATGAGACATAATTGCAACATTTGAAAATTTTTCATTATCTAATCCATCTCTAATTGATTTAACTTGACCATCCATCATTGCTGATGGTGATACTACATCCACGCCAGCTCTTGCATGACTAATTGCAATTTTTGAAAGTGTATCTAAACTAGAATCATTGTCCACATTTCCATCTTTTATCAAACCACAATGCCCAGATGACGTATATTGACAAAGGCAAACATCAGCCATAATCACTATTTTATCACCAAAATTTTTTCGAATTTCTGAAATTGCTTTTTGAACAATTCCATGTTCAACATAAGCAGATGTTCCTTCATTATCTTTATTTTCAGGAATACCAAATAGCATGATTCCAGGAATACCAAGTTCTACTATAGCATCAACTTCATTCACCACTTCAGATAATGGTAATCTTTCAATTGCTGGCATTGATTTCACTTGTTTTTTTGCTTGTATACCCTCTTCAACAAAAACTGGGCAAATAAGATCATTAGGAGATAATGATACTTCTTGTACAAGTTCTCTTAATTTTTCAGTTCTTCGAAGACGTCTTAATCGTGTAGTTGGAAAAATAGGCATAAGACTATTACACTTTGATTAAATATAATTCCTAAGCAGGTATCGTCTTTTTAATGTTAAATTCGTGCTCAACGAAATATTCAACTCTAGTTTTCTTAAATTCTCTTGAACTGAATAAAATTTTATACTCATTAACATCAATTTGCTCCTGAATTTGCTTTGCCATATCTTCAGCTTCATCAAATGATTTACAATGAATCATAGAAAATACATTATATGGCCAATCTGGATAAACTGGTCTTTCATAACAATGGCTAACTTGTGGAAATGCACCTAATTTTTCTCCCACATCATTAATTCGTTCTTCAGGAACTTTCCAAACAATCATTCCATTTGCTGTAAATCCAGCTTCTCTATGTCGTAAAATTGCTGCAAATCTTCTCATTACACCAATTGATTCATAATAATTTAATTTTTCAAAAATTGCATCTTCTGTAATTCCTAAACTTTGTGACGCTTTTAGAAACGGTCTATCAACTATTTCTAGATCTTTTTGTAAATGTCTAATGAATTCTTTGTCTTCTTCAGTTGGAATAAATTCTATATTTTTAATTTTTTTCTTTTCTTCAGATGGTTTAACATCATGTTTTTTATCATCCATCATATCAAGCTTCACACCAATTTTAAACAATTGTAACGTAGGAAGCATTCTTACTTTTTTGATCCCCTCTAATTTTGAGAATTTTTCCACCTCATTTTTCAAATCAGAGCCAGGTGGAACTGCCAATGTGAACCATAGATTGAATTGATGTTCTCTTTCATAGTTATGACTAACCCCTGGGTGTTTATTTATACAAAATGCAACTTCTTCTAGTTTTTCTGGTAAAATCTCCATTGCAACTAATGAACTTGTATAACCTAATTTTCTAGTATCAAATATAGCACTAAGTTGTCTTAGTACACCATTTCGTTTTAATTTATTTAATATATTCTTGACTTCGTCAGGTGAAATTTGAAATTTCTTAGCAATTTCATGAAATGGTTCTATTACTAAAGGAAATTTCCATTGTATTTCATTTAGAATTTCAGTATCAAGTTTATCCAAGACCAATAATTTAAAATTGAAATATCAATTAAAAAATGTAGCTAGTGTTAGAATCTATAAATATTATAGAAACTGTGCCTGATTGTTGATTGTTGATCTTTATCTTAAAGGTAATTTAGTAATTATTGTAGGCGCAGGGAACGAAGGATTAAAAAAAATTGATTCTCTTTTGACTCAGGACTGTAAAATTCTTGTAATTAGTGAAAATTCAAATTCACAGATAGAAAAATATCAAAAACAAGGAAAGATTAAATTTAAAAAATCTAAATTGAGTAATGTAGGCTTTCTATCAAAATACAAACCATATTTGGTAATGGCTACAACTACTGATAAACTTCTAAATAGAAAAATTGTTGAAAAGGCAAAAAAAATTAATTCATATGCATATGCATCAGATGATCCAGAAATAAGTGATTTTGCACATCCATCCGTAATTAATGTGGCTGATACGATTCAGATCGCAATATCTACTGGTGGTAGCAGTCCTGCAATGGCACGCAAAATCAAATTAAAGGCAGAGTCATATTTTAAAAAAAATATTTCAAATGAGGAAATACACCAGATTAAATTACAAAAATTTGCTAGAACGGAGGCAAAACAAGTACTAAAAACTCAATTAGAACGAAAGAAATTCCTGTATTCTGTAATGAATGATAATCGTGTAAAAGAGTTATTAAAACATATGAAATACAAATCAGCACAGGTTAGAGTTAAAAAAATGCTAAAGGAACTATTATGAAGCAAGAAATTTTCAATGCAAGAGTAACTTTTAGAAAATCACCTATTCATGTTTTAGAACGTTTTACATTAGGTGATATTGATAATGCTTATTCATCTTTCCAAAAACATACTGATCTTAAAGAATGTGTAATACTACAAACATGTAATAGAATTGAAATTTTTGGAAGTGGGCAACAACCTGATATTGAAAAAATAAAAAAAATTTGGGCATCTTTGTCTGGATTGGAAGAACACGCATTTCAAGATAATTTGGAATTGAGTAAAGATTCTGCTGTATATGAACATCTCTTAAAATTAACATCAGGTCTTGATTCAATGGTTGTAGGCGAAGAACAAATACTAGGACAAATCAAGAGTTCTATTTCTTCTGCAAGAAATAATAAATCCTCAGGAGATCATCTTAATACTTTATTTGATAAAGCAATTCGTGTAGGTATACGTGTACGAAATTCAACTGGAATTAGTAAAGGCAGTATTTCAATTGGTTCTATGGCAGTAAAGCTTGCAGAAGAAAATGTTGATGAGATGAAATTAAAACATATTCTATTAATTGGAACTGGTGATGCTGCAGCATTAGTAGGAAAATCTCTTACCAAACGTGGTTATAATTTTTCAATTACAAGCAGAACTATAGAACGTTCTACTTCATTTTCAAAAACAATTGGTGGAAAACCAGTTGATTTTAATGAAATACTTTCTGCATTTAACAAGTATGATGTAGTATTTGTGGCTACTACTGCACCATATTTTCTTGTCACTTACGAGCGAATTCAAAATGCATTAAAAGAAAAAAATGAAGGTATGATGATTTTAGATCTTTCAAATCCTAGAACAGTTGATGAAAAAGTTGCTGAATTAAGCGGTATAAAATTAATGAATATTGATCAAATTGCTGAAATGGTAGATAAAAATATGCGAAGTAGAATTGGTCAAAAAAACTCTGCAGAACAGATAATTAAAGAAGAATTAACTGTATTAGAGGCATCAATGAAAAGATTAGAAGCAGAACCTGTGGTAAAAGACGTTTTCAAAAATATCGATGAGATAAGAATTAAAGAATTAGAAAAAGCAATGAATATGTTAGGTGATCTAGATCCTGATAAAAAGAAAATTATTGATAATTTAACAAAATCAGTTGTAGAAAATATTGTATCTGTTCCTATGAATAATTTACGCAAGGAAACAGAACAAGGAAATTCTGAATTAATAGATACAGTGAGTAAATTATTTAATTATAAGAAAAAAAATTAATTACTACACTATGATAATCTAGTGATTAAATCGCATTCCATTTGATTCATGTTTAAATCCAATTTTTTCATAAAACTCTTTCACATCATCCTTACAATCTAAAATTGTCTTGTAACACCCACGTTTTTTTGCTACATCTAATAATGATTCAACAATTTCCCCCCCAATTTGTTTTCTTTCAAATCCTTTTCGAACTACAACATCTTCAATATGCCCAACAAACCCTCCTTTATGAATAAATTTTTGTTCAATAAGTAATGTAGTAGATCCCACAATTTTGCCATCTAGTTCTGCAACGTGTATTATATGGTTTGGATCACGTAGTATTTTTTTTAGAATTTTTTCTGCGTCAGTTGCTTCTAAATCACTAGCATTTTTCAGATTATCTAGACATTCAAGAAATCCTTTTTCCAAATCTGATTCTTCTATTTCACGAATAATTATATTGTCCATATCACTTTCATTTTATTTTGCTTTTTTGGTATAAATTAGATTCATTTTTTCATAAATTTCTTTTGTACCTACATCAATGAATTCATTTTTTGAAATGAAGCTGTTTATTTGCTTCTTTTTTATGATTGCTTTTTTAATAGCATCATCCATTCCATATTGTTTATTCTTTGGAATGAAACTAAAAATTTCAGGTTCAAATATGTAAGAACCCATGTTAATTTTTGCATTAAACATAGGTTTTTCATTCCATGATGAAATTAAACCATGTTTTTTTGTGTTTATTACTCCATATCTTAGTGTGTATTTGTAATTGTATAGACTCATGGTAGCTAGTACTTTTTTTCTTTTATGTTCTCTAATCATTCTTTTTAAATTAAAATCAGAAATAGTATCTCCATATGTACAAACGAATGTATCATCAATAAATTTTTCAGCAGTTTTTAATTGTCCTGCAGTTGAAAGTGGCTTTTTTGATTTTGCATATTCAATTTTTACATCAAATTTTTCACCATTTTTAAAATAGTCCTCAATCTTTTTTCCTTTATAACTTACACATAGAACTATTTCTTTAACACCATTTTTTTTAATCCATTTTATCACATATTCTAAAATTGGTTTTTTACCCAAAAGAAGCATTGGTTTTGGGGTTGTCTTAGTATACGGTAATAATCTTGTTCCTAGACCACCAGCTAAAATTACTGCTTTCATGAATTTGTATTCAAATTAGTTATTATTTATGTTACATTATACAGTTCTAGTAATTCAAACTTAGTTTTGAAACCTTTTTTATTACATCATCAGGATTTATACCAAAAATTAGTATCATTGGTTCTTTCCCAATGTCCCCATTATGATAGATTAGATCAGGAGGTTCTTTTTTAATAATATTAGATATACCCCAAGCAATAGATGAATTTTCTTTATTTTTAATTTTTTTTGGTTCTTTTTTTCTGTCGTAACTAAAAACAATCATATCTAATTTTTTTGCTTTTGAAATAACTTTTGTATCAAACTTTAAATTTATACCTGATAAAACATATGGAAATTTTTTATTCATTTCTATTACAGCCGTTGCAACATGTTGTGAACCACCATAAACTATTTCACCAGCAATTATGACATCTTTTCCTGATTTAACTAAACGACCTGATATTCCTAAAACATCATTTAGATTTTTTGGATTCTTGTCAGAAAATACAAAATTTGTTTGACATTCTGGAATTGCCTTGTAAATATTTTTTATTTTTTTAAAATTATTAATTGAATTTATTAAGTCATTTTTATTTTTTATAAATATTCTATGTGTTATATTTACACCATTTCCAATATTTTTTGAATTTTTAATTGAATCTAATACGTATTTTTTTGCAGTTTTTACTGCATAATTAATTGCAAATCCTTTTACAATTGAGGATGCAATAGATGCTGAATAGTTACAGCCACTTCCATGGTTTATGATTTGAATTTTTTTACCTGTTATTTCATATTCTTTATTTTCTTCTAATACAAAATCAGATATTTTGGTATTTGATTCAGTATAACCAGTAATAACTACACATTTTGCACCCAGTGTTTGAATTTTTTTTGCAGATTTTTTTACATCTGATAATCCTGATAAAATTTTTGCTTCATATTTATTTGGAGTAATTACATCTGCTAATGGAATTATCATTTTTTTATAATGTGTTAATGCATTTTTTTTAAGAAGTAAACCACCTGTAGTTGATTTTATGATTGGATCTACAATAATTGGAACTTTAATATTTTTTAATTTTGAATATATTATTTTAATTATTTGTGAATTGTATACCATTCCAATTTTAATTGCATCTATATCAAAATCTGATAAAATTGAGTCTAATTGTAACTCCAAGCTTTTCTTAGATACAGGCTCAATTGAAGTAACTTTTTTTGTATTTTGACTCGTAATTGCAGTTACAACAGTAAATCCATAGATATCGTTATCTGAAAATGTCTTTATGTCACTTTGGATACCAGCGCCAGATGATGGATCAGATCCACCAATTGAAAGTATGTTCATATTAATCATAATTATTGTGATTGTTTAAATTTACCATATCATTTTGATAGTCATGGCTACTCAGATGAGTTATGCACGAAGAGGTGTAGCAACAGATGAAATGAAACATGTTGCAAAAGATGAGGATGTAACATTAGATTGGCTTTTACCAAAAATTGCCAACGGTTCAATAATAATCCCAAGTAACAATGTACGTCCACAAAAAATTCACAATGTTGGAATTGGAAAAGGAACTAAAACCAAAGTTAATGTCAACATTGGCACTTCAACATTAAATGTCAATCTTGATGAGGAGATTGAAAAGGCCAAGATTGCTGTAAAATACCATGCTGACACAATTATGGATCTTAGTGATGGAGGAGATGTTGGTCATATTAGAAGATCACTTTTAGATGTTGCACCGATAACATTTGGAACTGTTCCGATTTATGAAGCATACAATTTTGGTGTCGAAAAACACAAAAATCCACTTGATATAACAGAGGATGATTATCTCAAGGCATTTGAAAATAATATCAAAGATGGCGTTGATTATACAACTATACATTCTGGAATAACTAAGGAAATTGCAAAACGAATTCTAAAGGTAGAACGATATGGTGGTGTTGTAAGTAAAGGTGGTACTATCACTGCTGCATGGATGTTAAAATATGATAAAGAAAATCCATACATTACACATTTTGATTATATGATGGAATTGGCAGAAAAATATGATGTAACATTTAGTTTGGGTGATGCATTACGTCCAGGTTCAATTTTAGATTCACATGACGAGTTGCAAGTACAAGAGATGATCAATATTGCAAGGTTAGCAAAACGTGCTAATGAAAAAGATGTTCAAGTTATGATTGAAGGTCCAGGACATGTTCCACTTAATGAGGTTGCTGCAAATGTACGTCTTGCAAAATCATTAATTGGTAATGTTCCATATTACGTGTTAGGTCCATTAGTAACTGATATTGCATCTGGTCATGATCATATCGCAAGTGCAATAGGTGCAGCTGTGTCTGCCAGTGAAGGTGTAGATTTGTTATGCTATTTGACCCCATCTGAACATTTAGCATTACCAAATACAGAAGATGTGAAAGCAGGATTAATTGCTTATAGAATAGCTGCACATGCTGGTGATTTAGTGAAAATTCGTGAAAAAGCAATAAAATGGGATATGAAAATGACTGAAGCTAGAAGAACATTAGATTGGGAGAAACAACTTGCTTTATCTATTGATCCAGAATTAGCTGCAAAAATTCATAGTAGAACTGGACAGCATCCAGGAAATAGTGTTCCTTGTACAATGTGCGGTGGTGCATGTGTATACCTTATGTTACCACAACAGAGAAAATATGAAAAAGAAGACGCAGCACTATAACATAGAAAACAAAACTTGATCAAGATTTGGAACAGTATTAAATTTCTCTAATTCCATTATTTCTATCCATTTAAAATCTGAATTTTCCCAATTAAGCTTTATCTCCATAATTTCTGTTTCAAATAAAAATGGAAAAACATGCCATTGATGGTTTTTGTATTGTGGAGATTCAATATCCAGTTGTTCACCAATTTTTAATAGTTTAATTCCATTATCTTTAATCCCTACTTCTTCAAAAATCTCAATCTCTGCTCTTTTTATTGGTTTTTCATTATTTTCAATAATTCCGCTTATTCCTGACCATAGTCCTTTCATGGTTTTAACTTTTTGACTTCTTTTTAGAATAAGAATTTTATTTTGATTTTTTAGAAATGTTGTTACAATTTTTGTAGAACGCATAATTTATTTATCAATTGCATTCATCATTTTTGTTAATTTTTTATATGATTTATCTAAATCAACATTTTCTGATATCTTTTCTTTGCATTCGTTAACATATGCAATAATTTCTTCACTTTTTCCTTCTTGAGCATCAGTTAGTAATCTACCAACATCTTTCCAAAATTCCTCTGCAACTCTTCTAATTTCAGGATTTGAAATGATTGTTTCAATTAATTCTGGTGATTCAGTTAGAATACTCTCAGAAATTATTTTTTGTGCTTTGAATGTGGTTCCAGACATCTTTTCAGTTAGTGAGATTTTATCATCTTTAGCAAGAATATGTGCAAATGCAATATTTAGTAAATGTGTTAAACCCAAAATCAATGCAATTTTTTTATCATGTTCAGTAGAATCAATTGTAACAAAATTTGCTCCTACAAATAATGATTTTGCCGTAGTGAGCTCTTTTTTTCCATCTTTAATTGGAATTGAAATCACATTTTGGTTTTTCATATTTTTAGTTCCAGGACCAAACATAGGATGAACACAAATTGGAGATATTTTAGCTGGCATTTTATATAAAGCAACAGCAGTTTTTGATTTTTGTGAAGAAATATCAATTAAACATGCTCCACGTTTCATTTCTTTTGAAATAAGTCTAATTATTTCAGGTGTTTTTTTTGTTGGTGTTGATAGTAATACAAAATCTGCTTTTAAAATAGAACCTATTAATGAATCAGAATTAATTATTGTTTTTAATACAGGATTTTCTAAATCATGACCTGTTACTTCAAATCCATTATTCATAAAATAGCTAGAGAACCATTTTCCCATTCTTCCACCAGCACCAATAATAGTAATTGTTTTTTTCATTTTAGTTATCTAATACTGCATTTAGTATATTTATCCCCTCAATTATACTCTCTTTTTTAACGCATGCTGAAATTCTAAAAAATTCTCCATAATCACCAAATGCCTCTCCTGGGGCAACAGCTAAACCATGTTCAAGTAGTTTATGTGCTAGATTAGTAGTGTTTGTTTCATTATTTTTAATTTTTGCAAAGATGTACATTGCACCATCAGGAACAACAAATTCTAAATTTAGTTTTTTACAGTTTTCAATTAAAACATTTAATCTTTCATGAATTAGATCATGATTAGCACTTACATCTTCATTAATTGAGTTCAGTGCAATAAACTGTATAGGTTCAGATACATTGGTTAAACAAAGCGCTTGCAATCTAGTTAATTTGTTAATTATTTCTGGCGTAGAAATTGTGTATCCTATTCTATATCCTGTCATTGAATGTGATTTTGAAAATGATTGTATGATTATAGCTTTTTTATAATCATATGATAATATGCTCTTCCACGTTTTATTTGAATAGTTACTGTATACTTCATCACTTAAAATTAATAAATCATGTTTTTTTACAACATTCATAATTTCATCTTGTAATTTTTCTGGCAAAATTTTTCCAGTTGGATTATTTGGATAGTTCAAAACTATCATTTTTGTATTAGAGTTAATTGCAGTATTGATCTGTTCAATTGTTGGCTCCCAATTAGATTCTAATGTTGTTTTAATTGTTCTGATTTTAACTCCAGCATTAATTGCACATTGTCTATATGCTGGCCAAGCTGGTTCAATTACAATCACTTCATCTCCAGGATTAAGTAATGTTGAAATGGAAAGAAATACTCCAAATCTTGCACCAGGAACAATCAAAATATTATCTGAATTAGTTTTCCCATGAAACTTTTCATTACAAAATTTTGCAACAGATTGTCTAAATTCTAACAGACCTTCTGCAGGACCATATTTTCCAAATCCTTTTTCATACACCTCTGATAATGATTTCTTCACTGATTCTGGTGGTGGAAAATCTGGTTCACCAACTTCAAGATGAATTATTTTTTTCCCTTTTAGTTCCATTTCTTTTGCTTTTAAAAAAATTGTCAGATGAGTTTGTGGATTCTTTGATTGAACTTTAACTGATTCATTAAGTAAAAAATTAAGAAATTTTGTACCTATAGATTCATCTAAATTTAGAGTATTACATTCTGCAATTATTTTCTTTCTAAGTTCAGATTCTCTAGTTTCATTAGTTACGGTAATCCCCAAATCATTTTTTATATCACCAATTTCTTTTGCTACATCTGTACGTAATTTCAAAAGGTTTATCATTTCTAATGTTATTGTCTCCATTTTCTTACGGAGTTCATCAATTTCAGGCATTTTACAAAACTGTTTTTATTTTTCCAGATAGTAATGCATGATCAGCTAATGTTAGTGAAACCCATGAATCTACAACTGGCGGTGCTCTAGGAACAACACACGGATCATGTCTTCCACCGACTTGAATTTTGATTTTAGATTTTTTCTTAATATCAATACTATTCTGAATTTTTGCAATTGATGACGCAGGTTTAAACGCAACTCGAAATACTATTGGCATTCCATTTGAAATTCCACCTAAAATCCCTCCAGAATTATTTGATGATGTTACAATCTTACCATTTTTGTACGTGTATGCATCATTATTTTCTGAACCAAATTTTTCAGATCCAGCAAATCCTGAACCAAATTCGATTCCTTTTACAGCAGGAATTGAAAACATTGCTTTACTAAGATCAGATTCTAAAGAACCAAAAATTGGTTCGCCCAAACCAGGTGGAATATTTGTAGTTACTGATTCTATTATACCACCTAGTGAATCCCCTTTTTTTCTAGCTAGAAGTATGTCTTTTTTCATTTTTTCAGCAGTAGATTTTTCAGGGCATCTTACATCATTTGAATACGTTGCTTTGTAGTCTTTTGAACTAGCTTGTTTTTTCATTTTGTTTTTTCCAATTTGACATGTATACGAATGAGTATCTACATCTAGTGCAATTTTTAGTAGTTTTTTTGCTATTGCACCTCCCATTACGTGTGTAGCAGTTAATCTTCCTGAGAACCTACCACCACCTCTAAAGTCATTAAATTTTTTATATTTTACATATGCTGGATAATCTGAATGTCCAGGTCTCATCTCGGTTCTTAATTTATCATATGATTTAGAATTTTGATCTTTATTCCAAATAATTAATGTAATTGGTGCACCTGTTGTGAATCCTCTAAAAGTTCCTGAAAGAATTTCTACTTTATCATCTTCTTTTCTTTGTGTTGAAACTAATGATTGGCCAGGTCTTCTTAAATCCAACATTTTTTGAATATCTTTTTCTTCTAATTCCAAGCCAGCTGGACAACCATCTAATACTGCACCAACACATGAACCATGGCTTTCACCAAAACTTGTGAGAACTAAACGTCTACCAATTGAATTATTAGCCAACAATAAAAGATCACTTAAGATGTTAATAATTGTTCTATAATGAATTTATTTGAGCACCAGCATTTTTCATGTCTTTAATGAAATTTGGATATGAAACACCAACAGAATCTGGATCTGTGACTATACAGTCTCCAATATACATTGCAACAATAGAAAATGCCATGAATAATCTATGATCATTTTCA
>Ga0209501_10004059_pt1 | contig 14309 bp, 11 predicted proteins | sample ArcticOcean_MG_C_4_FD_187434 | JGI IMG/M metagenome (GOLD analysis project Ga0209501, IMG submission 187434) | Marine microbial communities from western Arctic Ocean - ArcticOcean_MG_CB4_134 (SPAdes) (version 2) | ecosystem: Environmental > Aquatic > Marine > Oceanic | place: Arctic Ocean...
CTGTTTTTTGGCCGAAATGTCTACATAGATTCACTATGGGCAATAGAACTTCAAGTCGGCTAGGAGTCCCATGGGGGATTAGGAGTAATTGTTATGGCAATTCAGGAATATAGGGTAGTGGGTACCAGGCCCATACGCCACGACGGCGTTGATAAAGTAACGGGCCGTGCTCAATACGGCGCCGATATTCAGATGCCGGGGCTCCTCTATGGCAAAGTCCTACGCAGCCCCCATGCTCACGCTTGGATCAAGTCAATCGACACCAGCAAGGCCGAAAGACACCCCGGAATCCAAGCAGTGGTAACCGCCGAAGACTTACACACCAGTGGCTCAAACGAGACTCTGGTGTCAGGCGAGTTGACAATGTCCTTGAAAAGTCTAAGGGATAACATACTGGCCAGCGACAAGGTCCTTTATATGGGACAGCCAGTGGTTGCCGTAGCCGCGGCAAGCCCTCATGTGGCCGAAGAGGCGCTTGAACTGATTGAAGTCGAGTATGAGGTGCTATCGCCGGTGCTTACAGCGCCCGATGGAATGAAGGACGACGCTCCGTTGCTGCATAACAGCCTGAAGACCGATGACGTTGGTAATAGGACTGACAAGGTGAGTAACGTAGCCAGCCATTTCCAACACAGGCTTGGTAACATCGAGAAGGGGTTTCAAGACGCTGACTTGGTCATCGAGAGGGAGTTCAACACCAAGACAGTTCACCAGGGCTACATAGAGCCACATAACACCACTGCCTACTGGAGCATGGACGGCCGAGTCACAATCTGGTGCAGCACTCAGGGCCCCTTCGAGGTTAGGGATGCATCGGCCCAAGTACTGGGGCTCAATGTCTCGGATATCAGGGTTGTCCCGATGGAGATCGGCGGTGGCTTCGGTGGCAAGTTTGAGCCGTATGGCGACCCTGTTGCGGCACTGCTATCCAGAAAGTCGGGTCACCCCGTGAAGATAGTGATGACCCGAGCCGAGGATTTGGAGAGCACGGGGCCTACGCCTGGTTCTTACATTAAAGTCAAGATGGGTGCTAACAAGGATGGCAAAATTGTGGCAGCGCAGGCCTACTTGGCCTATGAGGCCGGAGCCTACCCAGGCTCGCCAGTGGACGCCGGGGCAATTTGCGTGTTTGGCGCGTACGATATACCAAACGTATTGATAGACGGTTTCGATGTTGTGGTCAACAAGCCCAAGACCGCAGCGTACAGAGCGCCAGGAGCCACCAATGCCGCTTTCGCCTCGGAGACGGTGATTGACGAGTTGGCAGAGAAACTGGGTTTGGACTCATTGGACTTCCGATTGCTCAACGCCGCGCATGAGGGCACGCGCCGCGCGGATGGCCCGGTATACCCTAGCATTGGCTGCAAAGAGGTCATGGAGGCCATCAAGGAACATCCCCACTACAGAGCTCCGCTGGAGGGGGCCAATAGAGGCAGGGGTATCGCCTTGGCATATTGGATGAACGGCGGAGGCCCTTCGTCCTGCATGATCAAAGTGAACGCCGATGGTACTGTTAACTTGAACGAGGGCTCGCCGGACATTGGTGGCACGAGAACATCAGTGGCTATGCAAGCCGCAGAGGTGCTGGGAATTCCTGCTGAGGACGTGACTCCCGCCGTGATGGACACCGATTCTATAGGCTACACCAGTGGAACGGGAGGGAGCAGCGTTACGTTTAAGACTGGCAAGTCCGCCCACGACGCGGCCGAGGATGTGAAGCGCCAGATGATCGAGCGCGTCGCTAGGATTTGGGACGTAGAACCGGAGTCGGTGGAATTTGAAGGCGGTATATTACGAAGTAAGTCCGACTCGGAGCTAACTATGACCTTTAGGGAGTTGGCCAAACGACTGGATGATCTCGAAGGGCCAATAGTTGGCTCGGCAACGACAGATGGAGGTGGAGCAGGGGGCGCATTCGCCGGCTGTATAGTTGACGTTGAGGTAGACCCTGAGACTGGTAAGGTGGACATACTGAGATTCACTATGGTACAGGATGTTGGCAAGGCCATCCATCCCAGCTATGTGGAAGGACAGATGCAGGGAGGAAGTGTCCAGGGAATAGGCTGGGCTCTGAATGAGGAGTATTACATGAGCACAAGCGGGAAGATGATGAATAGCAGCTTGCTGGACTACCGCATGCCGACCAGCTTGGACCTGCCTATGATAGATACTGTCATTGTGGAAGTCCCCAATCCCAGACATCCGTTTGGAGTACGGGGCGTCGGCGAAGTTTCGATCGTGCCGCCTCCGGCTGCCATAGCTAACGCCATCTACAGGGCTATCGGCGTGCGCATGGACAAACTACCCATGAATCCAGGCGCAGTGATGGAGTCGGTCTGGAAGCAGGAGAGACCGAGCGAATGAGATTCAGGAATCTTAGGCTGGGGGAGGCTTAGCAGAATCAGCGTCTTCAGAAGAGAAGACAGACGTGTGAGAGAGGCAGGTGTAAATATGTGCGCTAGCGCACTCCCCAGTTGAGCTTCTGCTTTAGCTGTAGCCGATATCTCTACTTCGATCCATGTGTGAAAGGAATAATATAGAGGAGAATTTAAATGAACATCTGTGTTGTATCAAGTTTTGAAGGAAATGTAGAAGACTACATGTCTATGATGGCTGAATTTCATGAAGAAATGAAAGAGGCTATTGACGGTTTTGACGTCGGTGTAGTTAACACTGACAAAGAAGGGTTTTGTAAAATCATTACCATGGCAAACGTCATAAATATGGACCGATTGCAGGAAATTATGACCTCGCCTAAGATGGTCGAGTGGGATACAAACCATAAAAATACAGACATAATCTACTCACTGGAAAAAATGGATTAATTCAACTTTCGAACAAATCGGCATGTATTTTGGTGGAGATGAAGAGTCTAGAACCCCTGACCCTCTGCTTGCAAAGCCCAGAATATACTTTTCTTTAGCTTCATAGAATGTATTTGAATGTTCCATCAAAGACAAGAAGAATACTAAGGGCTTGACTATCAGTGGGGAAGAGTAGCTCATGGCATAGCGTTCTGGGCCTTGTTTGTTCCTAGATTAGTGGTGGGCGATGAGGGAATCGAACCCCCGACTTCTTGCGTGTAAAAAGTGAGCGAGGTTGTCTCCACGTGTACACCACTGTTTATCCCTGAAGTCATTTATACCTGAACTGTCCAAGTCTGTAAACAACTGTTAATCGGCGTTGGTGTAGAAAATGCTGTAGAGACTATGTCCTATAACTCCCCGACAATCGCTCTCGCGTTACCCGCGGTTGTATATAATCCCCCAATTTGACATACTGAAGGCGAAGTACCTAGAGAAATATGGTTAGTCTACCAAAAGACTACTCAGCATTGACGATTGGCCCCCTGGGATACTACCGACATTAAAAATGCAAAGCTGTAATTAACTCGGTCTCTGTCGCCCTAGGACGTTAAGCCGGCTCTGGAAATCTTCTATGTCAATATAGCAACCTTGCAAATGTCTCCGTCCACTTTGAGGGTTGAAGGAGCTGCGACCGTGCATTATGCGGAGATTGTTGAACGCCATCATATCGCCGGGCTCCAGTCGAAGTTTAACCTGAAACTCTGGATCGCGGATTATGAGAGTGAATGTCCTATAGGCAGCATAAATGGTTTCTATCAACTCAGATTGGATGTCAAGCGGAGCCAGGAGCGCATGGTTATAGCGAACTTGGAGTATATTCCCCTCAAGGTCAAGGGCAATGATAGGCGCTTTACTCTGGATGTCGCTACTTTGATCCTGAAATCGGAAAGGCAGAGGCGTAGAAGTAAGTAATGAAAACCCATCCGGGTCGCGGCGACGGAATTCCTCAGCGGCGCTAAAGCCATCTACCAGAACCGAGTCCCCACCTGTAGCTGTAGATTCTACGCAATAGAGGAACTGAATGACTCCGGATGCGTAACGGTTCGTCATGTCATTATGTGGTTGGAGTTCAACTGAAGTGTATGCGATGCTATTAGGATTTGGTATGGAATGCACATCGTAAACTAATTCGTAATTGGTCGCGCGCAGATCGGCGATTTTTCGAACCACTGTTGCAATCTCACCGGGTATGGCTGGTCCCCCGTGCATAAGAGCGAAGCCATATTTAGATATCAATTCAAGCCAGTGGGTCAGTCCTGTATCTCCACTCATAGTCGATTCGTAAGACACCTTAGGCAAATTCGCCGCCAAGGTGGAATCCCACAAATTTGGTACTAGCAAGCGCTTAGCTCTTTCACTTTCTGAATAACAGTGTTGTCTAAGCCAAACTGGATCGTAGATGCTCTCGTGGCCATCCCAATCAATTATTAGGCTTCCTTCGCTATCTTTACGAACGGTAAGCGGGATTAATTGGGGTGCTATCGTCAGTACATCAAGCAGCCGCTCTTGTGCCTGTGGATGCCAACATGCATGGCAGCGGCAATTGTCCCTGAGCCAACTATAGTGGAATTCACTCACATGACCGTCTTCCCAATTAACCGTGATGCTTCGAGAACCAGTAGCAATGTCTTGTTGCCCCGATATGATATATTGTTGCATTTGTCACATCCTTGTACCAATTCCTTATGTTTTTATACACCCATTAAAATATCACTATTGCAATAATGCAACATCTTATCAAATATCCTGTTAAAACAACCCACGATGGGACTCCTAGCCGTTAAGAGTACATTACTTCTGCGAGCACACTGAATGTATTCTAGCCACTGCCCACCCTGCTTGCAAAGTCCAGACTATACTTCCATTTAGCTTCAGAGAATGTTTTGAAGTTGTCCAAGGCGACTTACTCTTTGGACAGGGCCATCGCCCGTACTCCTGCCTTGTAATGTTGCTCTGGGCTAACTATAGGCCCCGGGCGATAGATGTAATTTGTATTGGGAGTAAGCCATTCTTCGTAGAGAACTTCTAGGTGTCCCTCATAACGAACCACCATTGCGTAAGTAGCTTCATTAGGGACATAGAATCTTGCGATTCCATACTTATCGGTCTTGGAGCGGCCCAGGCCAGCGACTGTCACCTCCGCTCCGCTAACTAAGTGTCCGTCCCGATCGAATATTTTCACACCACTCGTGGCCCGAGGAAACATACCCATACTTAAAGCACGTTGAAACTTACCCCAACGACTGAGATTGTCGCTGAGTCCAATCTGCATCACAACGTCAAATTCGAATCCGGGCCCTTTCGGAATTTGCCATTCTGGTCCGTATTTCAACCTCAAATACTCTTCCGGTGGGTTTGGCACGAGGAATGTTTGGCCGATAAATTCAACCTCCATCGGCTGGGTGAATATATGCAAAGGAAGTTTCACCCCGGGAAACTCAACAGCACCTCCATCTATAATATGATGGCAGGTCCAATCGGTCCTGATACCGTTTTTTATTAGCCCAACGTGCATATACCGGGTAGTGTTTCGGATGCGCGGATAGAACCCATGTTCCTTAAATACGTTGGCGATACGATAAACCGTTTTTTCGTCTAGATCATGCATCCCAATTACCGAGGCTGTGTCCATCTCGTCATCCCACGGGATAAATCTATTTTCCCTTATGGAACCAAGACAGGTACCTGAACCAAGCCAAAATACAATGCCTTGGTCATCAAAAATACGTTTGACTTCTTTTAGTGTTTCGGCTGCGATTACCGGATCCAGCGGAGTCGGAGATACGATCGTTTTGTCGTAGGCTGCCTCGCCCGCTTCGTTGCTCTCTAACATCTCTATTGTTCTCCTATTATTTACTCACCAGAGTGAAGCCCAGCCATCCGTAAATAATTCAAGTCCTCCATATTATCTACGTCGTGCCAATAACAGCCCGATATATCACAGCTCTTCAGAAGGCCACCTTGCTTTATTAAATAGTCCAAGGCACCGCTGAGTTCGAATCGTCCAGAGCTATCGCGAGCAATCCATAGATCAATCAATCCATGGATATCAGGATTAAACCTGAAGACTCCAGAGTCAATGCCGTTCCACTTCCTAATACTTTTCCCAATTGATGAAATTCTTGCTTCATCATCTACTAATACCAAGGTAGCCTCATGTGCTTTACGTAAATCGAAGTCAACACCTAACACGTTGCCCTCAATATCACCATGTGAATCCATCACCCGCGTTATGAGGTCAGTTGATATCATGTGATCGCCCATCGAAAGCACGAAGTTATGATTTTTTGTGAAAGCTCGTGCTGCTTGTACTGAAACAGCATTTCCTAATCTATAATCCGGGTTAAATATATAACTGATTTGAAGTCCGTAACGAGATCCATCACCCACCCATTCATTAATTCGGTCGGGCATGAATCCTGTAACCAACGCTACTTCAACAATGCCAGAACGGGAGAATGCCTGCAGGGTATAGTCAATAATCGGGACGTCCTTCACGGTTAGCAGTAGTTTATGTTCTTCCTGCGTATGAAGCCCAAATCTTGAACCCATACCTGCAGCCAAAATTACTCCTTTCATTTGCACCTCCATCTAATATTGCAGCGAAAAGTATATCCTGAATTCTAAACCATATCATATATACGTCTTGGGCGCGTGATCGTTGTAAGAAGGCATAATGGCGGGGGAATCCGAAAGAACGTTACCGAGAACTTGTAAACACCCACGCCCAAGAAGCCAACACAACAATTACTAACGGCACTAGTGAATCTGCGTATCAAAAAGGTGGCGGAGCTGAAGGGATTCGAACTCATAACCCCCTGCCCCAGTTAGACTCTTTTACCAAGTATAACCTGTCACTCACTACAGTGCCGATCCAAATCTAGAAGTCACAACGGCAAGCCAGATGACGCAGTAGGCATGTGGGAGATATATACCGATACCCACCGGTTGCACCTAATCCCCCCTGGGATTCCTAGCCGTTAGGTTTGATCTGGCTTAGGTTGGTTCACTACACAAGGACATCTTTTTATAGGGAAATAGGATCTAAATATAATTCTGCATCAGGGACTAGGAAAATTAACGTACTCACTTATTGGGACCTCAGGGAAGAACCCTGCAGGTGGTGGGTCATTCGGATCTCCCTGCCTGAGGAATGCATTGAATTGATCGTAGAATTCCTGAAGGGTCATATTTGTGTGTTTTTGGAATGAGTTTTCAAAACCGAGTTCGTATATGTCCATAGGAATATCAACCCAGAGAGTTTGATAGGACGTTAAATAGGCCAAATAGGCATTTGCCATTCCCAAGAAACAACGCATTGTTTCATAACGTTCTTCGGCTGGGCCAAAAACGTAACCGTTACAACGGTCGTCCTGATGGCTCACGCCATGCGCTGCTCTCTTCATATCTCGATACCAGCGGTCCAAGTCGATGCCCTCAACGTCTACATCGGAGAAGGATAGACCGCGGAAGGCACTCAAGTCTTGCCAATTGTTTTTTAACCAGATATTTGGAAAGATGATCGCTGCACCTTCTATCCACCATGCTGGTGTGCCCACTTCTTCAGTTCCCATATTTAGATCCAGATGATATGCCCGCTGATATCTATGGAAATATTCGTGTGCCCATCCATGGTAGATAATCGCCTGTCTTTTGGGTTTTGGGCTGTCCCATTCTTTGGTATCGTGGGGATATTGAATAAACTCATAATCCATAATGCATAGGCCGTATGGATCAGGCGGTGTGACATTCCAATCCCCGCTCCCAGTCAGGCATCCAGCATCAACCAGGCGGCCATTTTCAATCCTCAGTGGTCCATACCAATGTACTTCCTTCAACTTGTTAAATACCGCTTGGGAATGCTCATTGTCAGTAGTAATGAGCATTATGTATCTGTTGTAAGATCCTATCGTTTCGTTCAAATTGCGCTGAATTTCACACCATTCATCAACTACTTCTTGGGGAACGTCGGACGCTACCACAATTTCTTGTGCCATCCCATAGAATGGTTTGTTGTATCCAATATTTCTGTAATGCTCAGCTACTGTGGATGCTTCTGTCGATGCCATTTGAGTAGGTATCGGCACACAGGATGCTGGTACTTGTGGTAGTCCCGACGGCGTCACTGGTGTTGATGTTGATGTCGGAGTAGGTGGAGGCAGAGCGGGCACTTCATAAGCGCTTGGTGTTGGTGTTGATGTGGGTGTCGCTTGAGTCGGTGTAAGTGTGGCTGTAGGTGCTGACGTGGCAACCTCAGCAGTTTCTGTATCAGCACCACCTGAACATGCAACGGTTAACAGCAACGTTACAGTTAGTAAAGTTATGTAGCGAATCATAAACCTACCTTATCGAAAACGGTTGTGGGCGATACTGGATTCGAACCCTTGACACCCTGCTTGCAAAGCCCAGTGGCTCCTATAATCCCCAATGTGGCTTCTAGCTGTCAACGAAGCAGAGAATTTATCGATCTTATCCTGTTGAATAATGGTGGGTGAGAATAGTTAAGTGTGACAAACAGAGGATGTGGAGAAAGATTAGCGAGATTATTTGAGGCCAACTTTTTTAACCCTGATATTAAGCTTTGTTTGTCAGCAGTTGTTTCTACTGCCCACTGATCTGCTTGGTATTCATTTCTTCTTGAGATAAATTGCATTACTGGGGAAATAACTAGCTCTACAGGTGTGAACAGCAATCCGAAAAACACCAGACTAGCGTATATAGATGTGTTATCCATAAAAAATGCTTCAAACAAAACCTGTTTTCCCATCACTAAGGAAAATAGGAACAGCAGTATACCTGTATTCAAAATGCCTAAAGCCATCCCAGACACAATATGTCTTTTTTTGTTATGCCCAATTTCATGCGCAATGACTGATACTATTTCATCTGCGCTTAATTGCTGGATCAAGGTGTCAAAAAGGGCTATACGCTTAGTTTTCCCAAACCCTGTGAAAAATGCATTGGAATGAGCACTCCTTCTAGAGCCATCAATTACATATACGTTTCCAAATGTGAAATTCACCGTTTTTGCATATGCAATAATGGCATTTCTCAATGCTCCAGATTCAAGTGGGGTGAATTTATTGAATATTGGCATGATCCAAATGGGACCAATAATCGAAATAACAAATGATATGACCGTTACAAATATCCATGCATACAGCCAAGATAGAGAACCCGTATATTCGAAGAAACAAAGAATGCCTATCAAGAAAGGAGCACCAATAATAACAGTAAGGAATATGTTCTTTAAAGTATCTAATACGAATGTTAAGTATGTCGTTTTGTTAAATCCAAATTTGTCTTCGATTACAAAAGTGGCATATAAATCTAGTGGTATATTTACTATCATGGCAAGCATTGCAAATATTCCGATAAATGCAATGCCGTTACCGATTTCATTCCATTCCATTAGACGTACTGCTTGATCAATATAATTGAACCCTCCTATAAACCAAAATGTCAGCAAGGTTACTATCTTAAGAGAGCTGACTATTAATCCAAAAAGAGACTGTACACGTGTATATTCTTGTGATTTGCGATACTTTTCGCCTTCATATACATCTTCTAATCCAAGAGGTGGGTTTGACTTCAAAGACCGGATGTTGAGAACGGTTGAGAAAAAGCGAATTGTGAAACCCAATATCAGGGCTATTAAGATTATCCAAAAAATACCGTTCATATTCTTCCTCTGTCATAACCATCATTAACCTTCTGGGAAACTTTCCACGCCAATTCAACTATGCCGAATGAAAAGTACGCCAGATTTCCTGAATCTTGGCCAAAGTCTTCATTAGGGACTTCTTTGATCACTACCTCAGGGGTAGGCAGTGGCGTGGGTATCGGCATATTGGCTATGGCTTCTTTAACCCTACCCTCTACCATGGCTTCTATATCAGGTGTAGCTGTAGGAGGCCCAACAATAAGAGAGCGGTGAAGGTCATGGCGGGGGCATTTAAAGGAATGCTACCTGGAACTTGTAAACACCTAAGAAGCTAACACGGCAGTCACTAACGGCACTAGCGAATATTCGTATCTAAAAAATGTGGAACTGAAGGGATTCGAACCATTGAATCACTGCTTGCAAAGCCCTGTATAACCCTCCCACCATTATAACCCGTCAGGGGTATGTTGCTCAGCGACGTGTGCCGTGCCCAGCATTAGGCACTCGACTCTACCGCTGCTTCCTGTTCTACTTGAGGTGTCGTCAGTATGAAATCTCCAGATGGAAGCATCTCATATATGGGGATATCCTCATCCTCTGGTATGCCAACTATTGGTTTGCCTTGAAGGTGTACCATGGCATTTTCTGGCAGTAGCCGGAAGTTCTTGACTGCTTTGCGCAGAGCTTGTCTATCTGCTAAGCCCATCCTTTGAATAGTAGGGTTCATTACTTTGTTTATAACGTCTCTAGCGTTGCCCATTCCAGCGGCCAGAATACACCTGGTAAACTCGTCGGCATTGGGTAACTGTACTACAGGCATACGATAGTGGCTGGATACTTGTGCAAGTGCTTCCAATGCCGAGTCTGGAAAATATTTCATATAGATTCTGACTATATTCGCGAAATTAGCTTCGTGGGCCCCCTCATCCGTTTCTGGAAATCTTAGCGCTCCCGCGATTGCAGGGTATAGAGGATTCCCATTTGAGTTGGTTGGGCTACCGTACTCTTCCCATATACGTCTTCGAACGTTTGTGTAATTCCAGCGAGTCTGCCTCTCTTGGAATATAGCGTAGGCAGAAGCTAGCAACGGAGTAGCTTCGTATCCAGTTTGGGTCTTGAATGTCCATTGATATTCTCCGGCCTCCGCTAGGTATTTGTCCACAAATGCCTGAGTGTATAATCCTGAGTCTATTAGGCAGTGGCGGAAAGTTTGTCCGTGACGGCGCTCTTCGACACCCCATTGTATGTATAGGCCTCTGGTTGACAAGCTATCCCCAGCGGCATTTATTCCCCCAAAAACGTAGTCGTCTACATAGGACTCAACACCTAGAAAACCAAGGAGAATCTCTTTGCTCTCCTCAGATATGAAATGTGCGTAGCTAGCCATCTCACGTCTTTCTTTGAGTTTATCAGGAAACCACATTCGTGTTGTGGCGGCCCGGGCAAAGAACGTCTCGTAATTGACCCATACCTCCTTTTGTAATGCCGCTTGTTTTCCTTCGATAGTAAATGGCCCGGATAAAACTGTTACCAATCTAAAACTCCCTTTAAACAATAATAAATGAACACTAAAGCGAGTGCTCTAATTTGGTGGGACTGAGGGGATTCTCAACCCTGACCCACTGCTTGCAAAACTCAGGTTCTAGCTACGCTACGAGTAAGTATATCACTTATTTGTAACCACATTGTGTCTAGATGTACGCCATGGTTTCTCTGGGTTGCTGTCAAATGAACCGTCTGACAGTGTCATCCACGGCCTCATGTCACGACTACACTTGGGTGAATCGGCTGTTGTTCCTCGCTTTCATTATCATATCTCTTAGCCAAGTATGAGTTTATTATATCGTCCCATTATAAGACATCAATGGTACTCTATTGCCCAGAGGTAGGCTCATGCGGAGTGATGGAACCTAACGGCTAGGAGCCAGAAGGTGGATTAGGTATAATTGGGGTAGAGGGATAAAACTGAAGTTCATACTATGATTCCTGCCACCTAAATATTAATGTTGGTGCTTTCAGGTTGCAATGTGGGTGAGCAGCTCCTAGATAGTACACCCTTCATCTTAAAACGTCGGATATAGGACACTAAGGCAGTGAATACTAACTTTGTCGTCGTCGAACTGCAACAAGGTACCAGGCAGTGGCTGGTCTGGCGCCACAATGGAATAGGGGCGTCAGAGGCTTCGACAATCATGGGTGAAAACCGTTTCAAGAGTGCTTCGATGCTCTTACAAGAGAAGCGCGGAACAGTAATTTTAGACTCTTTCCAAAACGCGGCTATGGTGCTTGGGACGCAGCTTGAACCTGAAGCACGCAACCTCTACATTGCAAAAACAGGGAAAAATGTGAGACCAGTTTGCGTTCAGAGTTCCAGATATGACTGGTTGCGCGCCAGTCTCGACGGTTTATCTACAAACCACGATGCAGTAGTAGAAATCAAATGCGGCGCTTCTGTGTATCGTAGAGTCTCACAATCCGACTGCGTTCCTGATTATTACTATGGGCAAGTGCAGCACATCCTTGCAGTCAAAGGTCTATATTCGCTCGATTTTTGGTGTTACTGGCCAGATAATTCCCCGTTGTTACTGTCAGTCGAGCGAGATGACAAATATATTGAAAGTCTCCTAGGTAAAGAACTGGAATTCTGGGATCTCGTCAACCAAGACAAGGATGATGGAACCTAACGGTTAGGAGTCCCATGGTGGATTAGGTACAACGGGAAGGATGGAGATGAATCTCAAGCCTACATTGTCAGCCCTTCTACCCACAGCTTTCATGTTGTTGACAGTGCTGTATGGCGTTGCTTGTGGCGGTACGCAGGAACCAAGTCCTATCTCTACGTCCACACCGCCTATGATGGATCAACTAGTAGCACCACTAACCCCTACCACTTTTGCCACACCGACCAACTATGACGTTTTCCCAGACAATTTGATATCCGCGTTTAAGGCAGCTGTGGACCTCGAATTTGCGGCGGCTCCTGAAAAGGCTGGCATTTCTGTTGCTGTCTACACAGATAGTACACTTTGGACATATGCCATCGGGCAGGCCGATGAAACAACCGCAATGTCCACGAAAACCCCCCTGTTCATTAGCAGTACATCAAAAACGTTCCTGTCTGCTCTGATACTTACCCAACTTGAGAGCGGACTCTATAAATTAACGGATTCGCTCGGAACCGTGCTGTCCAATCACCCAGACTTTCCTTCATTTACGCCCGATAAAATTAACCCTGAAGTCACCATCGAAGAAATGTTGACCATGTCGTCCGGATTGCCTAACTTCAATGAGAACAGACAGGGACTCGGTAAAACTTTTAGTGAACCATTGTGGAAACCATCCGATCTCATCAACTTAGTACAGTCCAAATTCGTTGCACCCGGGGCCTACGAATACAACGATACAAACTCCGTTCTCCTCGGTCTGATTGCTGAATTTTATGCAGGCCAAGGTCTCGCCGACATCTATAGACAAACATTCTATGGCCCACTCGGGATAACGGCGATAACGCTACCAGAAGACGGGCTTTCTTGGCACCCAGATGTTTTTAATGATCAAGGTGGCAAGGTAACCGTACCAAATATTGCTATGCCATATGGGATATATAGGAACCCATCAGGGGAGGTATCAGACTTCGGCAACATGGTTCAATCTGCCCCATGGGAGTTCGGATACTATGTTGCAGGTCAGGGGAGAATTCGCTATGCATGCTGCGGGATCGTTTCAACTCCCGAGAACATGGCCCGCTGGGCATATGAACTGTATGGTTCAAATGGATCAGCAATTTCAGAATTCGCTAGGGCGAATTTGTTAGATTCGTTCTCAGATAAACGAATTCCACCATGGAACGGGCCTAGAATCCCTGCCGAAGAATATGGATATCTCATAGCAAAAAAAATGTTTCTATCACCAAGTGATCTAGCAATCACGGCCTATGGGCATCGTGGCGGTGGCGCCGGTTATTCTGCATGGATGCATTATGTGCCTGACCTAGATCTGTCCATTTCCATATTGGCTAACTCTGACCTGAAGTTTACCGGGGCATGTAGAGTGCAGGATCTCGGCAACTGCATTGCCTTGTCTATCTTTGATTCATATTCCAGTAACCCGTAGCCTGCTAGCTACAGGCTTATACGCCTTAATAGCATGACCTGACTGCTAGGCTACCCATTGGGGTTAGGTGCAACGGTGGCAAGGCAGGAGCGGTTGTTGGGTAGCCTAGGACATAGCTTTGTGATGCAGCATACCCCTGACGAGTTATAATGAGGGAAGGGCCCAAGAGCTAGGAGGCCCGTGGTGGATTAGGTACAACGGGGGAATATGAAGATAGCATTTACTCACTGGCATATCGTATAAAGGTTAGGCTTTGGAGGGTTGGTTTTGGAATTTGTTTTAATAGCGTTAATAACCACGTTGTTGATTTGCGCAATTAGTCTTCCTTTACATGTGTTCATTCGAAAATTATCGTTTAGGAACACAGTAACTAACATCAGATTCTGGGCATCTACCTTATCGGTGTCAATTCTAATAGCTTTCTTAGTGAGTTTTTCAGACTCATGAGTACCTATACTGATACCCCTTCCCACTCCTTGACCCATTCGGCTAAAATGACTCCAGAGTCATACCCATGCTGTCTTAGATGCTATCCTAGCGACTAGGAGTCCCATGGGAGATTAGGGCAACCTAGCAACTGGAGGAATGGTCAGCATGGAATGCCCAAGATGCGATAGCGATAACCAAGAAGATTCTCGGTTCTGTAGACAGTGTGGCACACCCTT
>Ga0209501_10004070_pt1 | contig 14277 bp, 18 predicted proteins | sample ArcticOcean_MG_C_4_FD_187434 | JGI IMG/M metagenome (GOLD analysis project Ga0209501, IMG submission 187434) | Marine microbial communities from western Arctic Ocean - ArcticOcean_MG_CB4_134 (SPAdes) (version 2) | ecosystem: Environmental > Aquatic > Marine > Oceanic | place: Arctic Ocean...
ATTTCTAACATATGTTGCAGATGCTGGATTATCTCCTACAACAATAGTTGCAAGGCATGGGGTTATTTCTTTTGATTTTAAATCATTTACAATTTCTACCACTTTAGTTTTTACACTTTTTGCAACTTCTAAACCATCTATTTTTGTTCCTGCCAATGTTGGTAAATTCTTCATGCGAGTAATAAATCATTGAAAATCATAGAAAAGAAATTATTTAGCAAAGAAAAACTAACTGTATGTTTATTGCAATCGTAGATGTTAGTCTCAAAGAAGAAAAAATATTAGAGTTTAAAACGTGGTTTTCTAATTCAAATAAGACGCTTTCAAAATTTGATGGTTTTATTTCTAGAAGATTGCTTGAAGGAGAAGATGGGTCTAAACGTATAGTAGTTGAGTTTGAAAATATTGAATTATTCAGAATCATGCACAAAAGCCCAGAACATGCAAATCTTCACTCCGAACTTAGTGATTTTATGATGAGCTCACCTAAACCACAATTTTATCAAATAATTGCTGAATGACATGAAATTCGAATATGATACTATTGAATCAATTAAAAAAATAAAAAACACTAATTCATATTTTCATACTTTTTTTAGTAACAAAAATCTCGAATCAGGCGTTTTAGTATTAAATCCTGGTGAAGAAGATATTCAACTTCCACATGATTCAGATGAAATGTATTATGTAGTAGAAGGTGATGGTTTTTTGAAAATAAGAAAAAAAAATTATGTACTGAAAAATGGAAAGGCATTTTTTGTACCAAAAGATATAGAGCATTTCTTTTTTGGAAATAAGAAGAAACTTGTTGTATTATATTTTTTTGGTGGGTCTAAAAATTAATTTAAAATTTTTACATATCTACCTTTAACAGAAATTTTTTTCCTAGCAAAAAGACTAACTGCTTTTGGATAAATTTTATGTTCTTTTGCAAGAATTTTCTTTGATAATGTTTTTTCCGTATCAGTATTTTTAATTGTAATCATCTCTTGTAAAATAATAGGTCCTGTATCTACTCCTTCATCTACAAAATGAACTGTGCATCCAGAAAATTTAGCACCAAATTCTATTGCTTGTTTTTGTGCATTTAATCCTGGAAACGCAGGTAGTAGTGCAGGATGAATATTTAAAATTCTATTTTTGTATTGTCTAATAAAATATGGACTGATAACTCTCATAAATCCTGCTAAACAAACAAGTCCATTTGTTGGTGTAACTTTATATTTTTTTAATACAGATATTATTTTTTTATCATACTGCTCTCTTTTTCCTTTATATTCACTACTTTCTATGACCTCTATTGGCACATCAAGTTTTTTTGCAATAGTTAATCCTTTTGCATTTAATTTATTAGAAATGACTATAGCTGGCTTTATTGGAATTTTCTGTTTTTTTATTGCCTTTAGAATTGCCTCCATGTTACTACCTCTACCAGAAATTAAAATTCCTAAATTCTGCAATGTTTGTTTATAATTATGCGTTAAATTAAACGCTATGTTAACATTCGATCAAACTTGTAATTTATAATTAAAACGATAATACCCAATATATTGAGTAATATCAGATTAACAAAAAATGGGATTGAATGCATAACTGACTCTTCAACTGTTTTTTTAGATCCTAAAAAAATTCGAGATAATAGTGTAAATTTTGTTTCTCATGCACACATTGATCATCTTCCTAGTAGTGGTACAGGCACGATTTTATCTTCCAGTGTAACTAGTAAAATAGCAAAATTAAGAGGTTATACGCTTGAAAACTCTACTGAAACGCTTGAAAATTTCACATTGGTAGACAGTGGTCATATCTTTGGTTCAATGGGATTACTTTTTGATGATATTTTTTATACTGGTGATATTTCTTTACGTGATCGTGGATTTCTAAAAGGTGCCAAGATACCAAAATGTAAAACTCTTATCATGGAATGTACATTTGGATTACCTGAATTTATTTTACCTCCAGTGGATGATGTTGTTAAGCAAGTAAATGAAATAATTTCAAATTTGTACTCTAAAGGAAAACCTGTAATCTTACTTGGCTATGAGTTAGGAAAGGCACAAACAATATCGCATCTATTCAATAATTGGGAACCAATATTTTATCACGATTCTGTTAAAAAGATGAATGATTTACATCGTTCACTTGGGGTTCCATTAAAGGAAGCAATGGGTCATACTGAAGCTGAATCAGAAGGATTGCTAGAGAAAAAACCTTGGGTAATGATAGCACCTATGATGAGTGTAAAAAATAATTTTATAAAACATATGAGATTGAAATATGATGCAGTAACTATAGGATTTAGTGGATGGGCAAAATCAACAAAATTTGGATTTTCTAGAGGTACTGATTATTCTATACCACTAAGTGATCACTGTGATTACAATGAACTATTAGAACTTGTTAAACGTTCAGAAGCTGAGAAGATTTTTACTATTCATGGATTTGTTGATGAATTTTCAAAAGATCTAAATAGATTAGGGTTTTCTGCACAACCACTTCGTGAAGCATCACTTGATAACTTTTTTTAGTTTAATTTCTTGTATTTTTTGCAATAGTCAAGATCATTCTATAGAAAATTTAAAGCAATTGTAATTCTGAAAAACTAGCACACAGCTTCTTGTATTGTTTGTCCTGGGAAATTTCTATCAAACCAATCAGCATAACTAGGTTCGTTATTATATCGATCTAAATAATGCTGTAAATCTTTTTCAGGATCTGGAAATCCTGGGATAATAGTTGATGATACAAGTATTTCTGTATTAGTACATATTGCACGTTCTATTGTTTCTATATTAGAAGAATCAGGATTAATTGATAATCCAGCAGCCACTCCTCCAATTATTATAATTCCAATTATTCCCATTAGTATAATTTTTTTAGATGAATTCGTTTTTCTTATTTCTGTTTTGTTATTTTCTATCTGACTGACAAATTTTTCTTCCAGTGATGGTTCATTCTCATCATTTGTAAATTTTTCAGAATATTGTTTTTCATTCTTACTAAGATTTGATGTATAATTAGTTGAATAATTTTCATCTGGATTTTTTACTGTTGAAGATGATGTACTTTTTATTTCTTCACGATTTATTTTATATGATTTATTGTTTTCTTGAATTCGATATCTACTTTGTTCTGGTTTTCTAATTCGTGGGAAACTTGTTTGATCTTTGTCGGGTTCAATTTTTTTTACATGGATTCTTTGTCTTGGTGATAAATACTGGGATACTAATGCATCGATATATTTTCTATCTTCCAATGAGACTAAACTTCGCTTTTGGAAAGACGCAATAATTTTTTTAAGACGATCTGGATTACCTTTCCCTGTTTCTAATAGTTTTAGGGCATCGTCAATAGTTGAATCTGACATAATAGTAGTTTAATAATAATTTCTTAATAAAAATTGATATTAAATCACCATTTCACATCTTTTTCTAATTTGACATCATCATTTAAAATAGAAAATCCCATTACCTCTAATGTATTTTTTGATGTCACAGAATTTCGTTCAAAAATTTTTCTTGCCAGTTTTATTTTAGCATCATTTTTTAAATTTTGTCCAATTTTATATTTACCGCGTATAGAATTAGGAATAATTTTGATTACTGCTACTTCATCTAAAACATTCATTTGTGCATTAATTGGTTCATATCCACCTTCTGGTTGATATTTTTCCATTAATCCATTTAGTGCTAATGTTTTTTCATTTTTATCTGTGACAATTGTTGCTTTTCCTTTTATTACAACACTAATGTAAAATGTATCTGCTAATGAAGCATCATTTGGGTCTGAAAAGTATGAAGGTAAAAATTCTAAATTTTTATCTACTTCAAATCCAACTTTATCGTTTTTTTGAATATTTTGAAGTTTTTCGCCTCTAGTATGAGAATGCATGTAAATTACATTATCAATAAAAATAAAATTCATTGGTATGATTTGAGGATATCCATTTTCATCCAGACTTGCAATATGTCCTGTGGATTCATTGTTTAGGAATTCTTTAATTTTATCTTTAGATTTAATCTCCAAGATTCCAAGTAATTGCATATCTATTCTAAAATATTACTGTTAAAATTTTTTTCCTTATTTTTTATCTTGTTCCTTGAAATATGGAATTACCTTACTTGCAAATTTATCAATCGAGCCAAAATACCCTGGATTTGATCCCCAAAATCTTACTACAAAATGATTTACACCTGCTTTAACAAATCTTTCAAAAACTTGAATTACGTCATCTGGTGTTCCAACACCAGTAGATGATCTTGCAATTTTATCTGGAATCTTTGTTGCAGCTTCTCGCATTTTTACAATCCAGTCTTGATTTGACATTGAATATTCTGTAAAGTATTTTTTAAAATCGAACCCTTCAATTTCTTTAAGACCATGCACTCTAAGAATTTCTTCTTTAAACAAACTCACTTTTACAGCTTCTTTCATTTTTGCCCATGAGGCTTCCCCATCATCTGAGAAGTATACATCAATATCTAATGCCATTTGGAAATCTTCTTTCTCTTCTTCAGTTCTATTATTTGCATTCATAGAAGTAATAATCTGTTCTTTATGATCCTCAAATAATTCTGGTGTGTAGCCTATTGGAAGCCAGCCTTCACCATATTTACCTGTTAACGCTAATGTTCTTTTTCCACCTGATGCCATGTAAGTTGGAGGATGTGGTTTTCTTATTGGTGGTGCTTGAAGGCATGCACCTTCTAATTTGTAATATTTTCCTTCAAAATCTACAGTATTATCAGGTGTAGAACAATATAGTTTTTTGATTACTTGAATTTGTTCTTCCCATTTTGAAACAGGTTTATCAAATGGAATACAAAATTCTTTAAGATTTTGTGCTTCACCTGCACCTATTCCTAAAATAGCTCTTCCTTTAGAAATTCTATCTAATGTAATTGCAGCTAACGCAATGTTTGATGGATGTCTTCTTATTGCATCTGTAACACAGGTACCTAATTCAACATTATTTGTGACAGCTGCAATTGAAGAAAGCATGACCCATGGATCTAGCACAATAGCATTTTTCCATTGTGGAACATTTGTGTGGTCCATATAGAAAATTGAGTCATAGCCAGTTTTATCAGCAAGCATACATGCAGTTAAAATTTGATCTTCAGTATAACCTGCTCTTGCAACATTTAATCCATTTTGTATTCCAAACTTTAACATTATTTCAAACCTTTCGTTTTGGTGTTAATATGCATTTTATAAAGTATGAGAAACTGATCTGCCTGAAATAAAATAATTAATTAAAGATTTCCGGAATTAATGTCATTTAGACATTGAACAACATCTTCTTTTGAAATTGGTATTGGATTTGGATCTAGATGTCCTTTATCAGTCATAACAACATCCGCTGCTTCACTTACATCAGCTTTGAGCTCCATCTTGTCGAAACCTAATTTTTCAATTACTTCTTTGAATCTATCATAGAATATTGATTTGTTGTGTTTATGTGCCACAGTAGTGCACGATGACAATGAATATCCGTGAGGAACTCCCTCATTTGAAAATACATATGATAATGCATGTCCTAATGTAGTAGAACAGTTACCAAATCCCATTCCTGATAGCATAGACCCATATGGATAATTTTCTGGTTTATCATTCATTATTGCATCATGTAATACATCAAATGCTTGTTTACATAACGCTCTTGTCAAATCATTTCCAAGTTTGCTATCAAATCCTTCTGTAGCTTGTGCACATGCATCACAGACTGAATTTTTAAGAATTTGCTCTGGTGTTCCATCCATAAAATATGAATCAATTATTGCTCTGTCTGCTAGAAATCTATCTTCTCTCAATAATTTCTTTTTTCCATCAAACTTAAGCACACAGTATGTTGTCATTTCAGCTCCTGTACCAAATGTTGTTGGGATTAAAATTTTATCAACACCAAATTCCGATGCGGAGTATTTTACAACATCAAGTGAACTTCCACCGCCAAGACCAATTAATACAGATGGTTTTTTTTCTTTATACTCAGATATTAGAGTATTAACATCATTGATAGATGGCTCTGGAGTAACTTTGTCAAATAGCATATAATCTTGAATTCCCATTTTATCTAGCCATTTTCCAGATAACTCAGGTGGAGTTGTTGTTACCACTAACGCATTTTTTGGATATTCAGCTTCAGATAAGGCGTTTTCACCAAACTCAATTTTTTTTGGAAGTAATACTTTATCCATAGTAATGTTGGATTTTCTTTCTCTTTTTATATCTTACAACGTGCAAAACCTTAAGTCATTTTTTACTTCATTTAGATAAATGATAAAAAATCCTTCTAATTTTACAAATAACAAAAAATTCCATGATGCATTAAAAATACTAAACGAAGGGCTAATACATGCAAATCCTCAAATTGGTCTTCAGAAATATTTTTTCAGGAATAAAATCAAAACTAAAAATTCTATCATAAATTTAAAAAATTTTGAAAATGTGTATGTTATTGCGATTGGTAAAGCTGCAGATTCAATGATGAAATTTGTTTCATCAAAGATTGCAATAACAAAAGGAATTATTATAATGCCATCAGATTATAAGCCTATTTTCAAACAAAACAAAATTCAGTTTTTTATGTCAGGTCATCCATTACCAAATTCTCAAAGTCTGAAAGCTGGAAAATATATAAAAAACTTTATCGCAAAAACTACAAAAAAAGACTTTATAATATTTTTAATTTCTGGTGGTGGCTCATCATTGGTTACTCTACCATATGAAATTTCACTTAAAGAGAAAATTGCTTTAAATCGACAATTAATCCAATCTGGTGCAAGTATTAATGAAATCTCATGTATACGAAAACATCTTTCAGACATAAAAGGTGGAAAATTAATTCAAAAAATGAAAAGTTCTGCAGTTTCATTTGTTTTATCTGATGTAATAGGAGACGATCTAAGTTCCATATCTTCAGGAATAACATATGCTGATAAAACTACTTTTTCTGACTCGTTAAAAATTCTTAAAAAATATAAAATTGAGAAAAAAATATCAAAAAATATAATTTCTGTTTTAAAAAATGGTTCTAACAAAAAAATTCCTGAAACACCAAAAAAACCAAAATTCCCACACATTATAATTGGCAATAATAAAAAATCTCTCATTGCTATGAAAGATAAAGCAAGAAAGTTAGGTTACACCACTCTTGTAATTTTTAATCTCAAATCTGATGTCAAAATTGTATCTAAAATAATTGCCAATAAATTTAAAACAACAAAAAAAACATGTATAATTTTTGGTGGTGAGTCTACAGTGAATGTATTAGGTAAAGGAAAAGGTGGAAGAAACCAAGAATTGGTTTTACAAATTTCTAAACAGTTAGAAAATAATTCAATTTTGATATCATCAATTGGAACTGACGGTATAGATGGTGGCACTAAATATGCAGGAGCAATGATTTCAAATGAAAATATTCCACCATTTGAAAAATATTTAAAAAATAATGATTCATTTAGTTTTTTTAAAAAATTTGGTGGTTTAATATTTACGGGACCTACTCATACAAATGTTAATGATATAGGTTTGATTATTAGATGAATTCTCTAGAATTTTTAGTTGTTGAGTTTTTATGACTTGAAGAAAGATTTTTTGTTGCCAGGTTTTTTTCTGATTCTATAATTTTGTATTTAATTTTTAAATTTCGATGATTTGTTAATTGGTTAATAAAGTAAATTTTATCATTAATTAGTTGACTATCAGTTACAATTTTTTTAATTAGAATTTCATACATTTCATTTGAATCACACATTACATTTACTACATCATAATCTTTTATGATAAAAACTCCTAAACCCCAATAAATCCCAACATGCAATGCAATGAATTTTGATTCTTCTGCATTACTAATATCTAATTTTCCACCTGATAAATAGGCTGGAGGATGCACTCTAGTCTGGTCAATAATTGCATTTCCAGTTTTTATCGACCAGGTGTATTTTTTTGTCGTTCCATCAAAGAAAAGTTCATGCTCCATGTGTCAATCAAAAAACACTTGTTTATCAATATAATTTGAATTCTTGGCTTAATGATCTATTTTGAAATTTACTTTCATGATGAATAGTCATAATTTCTTCAAAAAAATGGTTGATGAGCTTGTTGATTTCTCTGAATTTGATCCTGAACTTGCTGATGGAATAAAATGGCTTGACATGCAGGCTCAAAAGAAAGGTATCACATTTTACGATATGGTTTTTGAAGTATTATATAGAAATGATATTAATTCAAAAGCAAAAAATTGGTTAAAAACAAGAAACTAAATTTATTCTCTTTCATCAATTGGTAAATATGCACAACCTTGAGGTCCAGCATATTTTCCTACATAAACTGCTTTAGGTCTATACAACATAGGTTTTGGAGCAGCCTCGGCAAATCTTTCTTCAATTACATGTGCTGCCCATCCTGCAACTCTAGAAATTGCAAATATTGGTGTATTTAGATCCATTGGGATTTCTAACATATAGTAAACTGATGCACTATAAAGATCAACATTTGGAAAAATTTCTTTATTTTTCTCTTTTTTCATAAATTTTACTGTTGCATTCTCCACATTTTTTGTAATTTCATACCATGGCATTTTTGTTTTTTCAGCAAGTTTTTTTGATAGTTCTTTTAGAACAGTTGATCTTGGATCAACTGTTTTGTATACTGCATGACCCATACCCATAACTCTATCTCCATTTTCTAATCTAGCTTTGATCCAATTTTCCACATTATTTTTGTCTTTAATTTCTAACAACATTTTCATTACTTCAAAATTTGCTCCACCATGTAATTCACCACTTAATGCACCTACTGCTGCACTAACAGCAGAATACATGTGTGCTCTAGTAGATGCAACTTCTCTTGCAGCAAAAGTTGATGCATTAAATGTATGATCAGCATGGAGAATTAAGCAGACATCAAAAATTCTTTCTATCTCTTTATCAGGCTCTTCACCTTTTAACATATATAGAAAATTACTTGCATGGCTTAAATTGGGATTCGGTAGTATTGGTTCTTTATCATTTCTAATTCGATCCCAGCTTGCAATAATTGTTGGAACTTTTGCTATAAGATTAATTGCTCTTTGATAACTAATTTCTTTTGCAGAACCTATTTCATTATAATATCCAGCTAAAGCAGCAACAAATGCCTGAAGTGCATCCATTGGTTCTGCCTCTTTCCTCCAATTTTTCATATTTTTTTGCATTTGTTCAGGAATTTGTCTTGAATCACGTAATTTTATTTTGAATTCATCAAATTCTTTTTGATTAGGTAAATGATCGTGTAATAAAAGAAAAGATGTTTCTTCAAAATTTGAATTCTTTGTTAAGTCTAAAACATCAAATCCTCTATAGATTAGTTTTCCTTTATTTCCATCTATATGAGAAATTTTAGTATCAGCTACTGTAATATCTCTAAGCCCAATATTCTTAGTTTCCACATTGTTCTATCTTCAAACAGTACTATTAAATTTTCAAGGCTGTAATTTGTCAATAAATTTAGCAGATAGTCTAATCTATCAAAGCTCGTGCATATATGATTAATTTTAATTATTATTTATGTCTGATATTGAACGTAGATTAATCAAACAAGCTGATGAGGATATACTTAATGCATCACCAGAATTTTTAAAATTAATACAAGAATTTGATATCAAAAATCAATTGTCAGGTGGGACATTTTATGATATTTATTCATCCATCTTAAAATCTAAAAAAGATAAAAATAAAATCACTCCTAAAACAAAATAGTTTTTCAAGTATTTTTTCATTCTTGGTTTAAATGAGGGTTTATGAAAAATAATAGTATGACCGTCAAAAAATCTATCAAAACAAAAATCATTTGTGTTTCACATGAAGAAGATGCAGATGGAATAAGCTCTGCAGCACTAGTTAAACAGGCTTTTGGAGGAAGTTCAATTTTAGTTGATTATCCTGGAATGATTGATTCTATGGAACCATTAAGAGATGATAAAAAATTAAAAGAACTCTACATTTGTGATCTTGGATTAAATAAAAAAAATGAATCTGAATTTGTTGAACTCTTAACTATTTTAAGAAAACGTAATGTCAAAGTGACGTATATTGATCATCATGATCTTGATAAGAAAATTATCTCACAGTTGGAAAAATCTAAAGTTAAAGTAATTCATGATATCAATGAATGCACTACTGTTCAAGTATACAATGCATTCAAAAAAAAATTAAATGATCATGCTGCATTTGTTGCTGCATGTGCGGCTATTACTGATTATATGGAAGATCGTCCTTTAGGTTCAAAGTTATTACAAATATTTGATAGGCAATTTGCATTAATCAGCGCTACTGTTTTGACCTATAATATAGTAGGTCACCAAAATGATCCTGATTATCTATTATACCTAGTTGATGAATTAAGTGAATCAAAATATCCTCATCAAATTCCTAATTCATATGAATTTGCACAAATTCAAGTAGAAAAGTTGGCATCTGTGATATCAAAAGTAAAAAAATCAATGAAAGTTATAAAAAATTTAGGACATATGGAAATACTTGATTCTGGAGCAAGTGGAGCAGTGAATTTTGTTTTGGGTCTTTCTGGAAAAGACGTTGGTGTTGCATACAAAGAACGCGTGGATTATGGAATTTATGCTGTTTCAGTTAGAGGATCAAAGAATTGTAAAGTACATTTGGGAAAAATTGTTAATAAATTAGCTACAGAAGTTGGTGGTGCTGGCGGAGGTCATGATAAAGCATGTGGTGCATCCATACCAAAAGCAAATATTAAAAAATTCATTAAAAAGCTTAATTCAGAGTTAGAAAAATAATTGTCAACGTCTTCTTTAAGAAATGATCATAAATTAATTGAAAAAGTTCTAAGTGCACTTGATACAACGGTGTCACTACTAAAGGACGGTAAAGAAATTCCTCAACAAATTCTTTTACCTACAATTGATTTTACACAAAATTTTACGCATGTCTGCCATCATGGTAAAGAAGAAGAGGGTTTGTTTCCAGCATTAGGACAAACTGGTATGCCGACACAAATGGGTCCAATACCAAAAATGATAGTAGAGCATAAAATGACAGAGAAACTTGCTGAGCAGATTAAAATATATGTTCAATCATATTTTGAATCTGGAGACTCGAATAATTTAATTTTATCATTAGAAAATTACATCACTCATGTAAGAGAACATTTATGGAAAGAAAATAATCGGCTATTTATGATGGCTGATTCAAGATTAAACAGTGTTTCAAAAGAAGTTAATGATAGATTAGAAAAAATTGAAGAAACCAAACTTAGTGAACTTGGTAAATCTAGATCAGAATATGAAAAACTTGTAAGTGATTTAGAAAATTCTGTTTCTAAAATTTAATTAGAAATCTCAACTATCATATCAATTTCAACAGTAGCATTTAATGGCAGACTTGATACACCTACAGCTATTCGTGAATGTTTTCCTTTTTCACCGAATATATCTACCAATAAATCAGATGCTGCATTGATTATTTTTGGATGATCAAAAAAATCTTCTGCAGAATTGACAAATCCTGAAATTTTTATCATTTTTACTAAATTATCTAATGTACCAAAATATGCATTGAGTTGTGATAAACCATTAATTATACAAAGTTTAGCTGCGCTTTGAGCATCAGCAATTGATTCATTGTTAAGAACTTTCCCTTGATAAACTACTTGTTCATCTTTGACTGGGATCTGACCTGATACGAATGCAAGTTTTCCAGATACTACTACTGGAATGTATGAACCTGCAGGATTTGGAGGGATTGGAAGTACAATTCCAAGTTCGTTTAATCTATCTTCAATCATAATTTATCATTTTATAGTATTCTTTTATTTTTTTCTCTTTTAGAACTAAATCATTTTTGATTTTTCACTCTAAAATTTATACGTCTACGTCTAATGTTTCAAAAATAACATCAAAATGTATGAAAACTAAAGATAGAGCACAAAAAAATCTGTTAGAAGTCAGGAATCTTTTATCTACAATTGATGAAAAATTATCCTCCATTAATGATAAAACATCTTTCGTTGAAAAACTAGATTTTAATGAATTGGGAGATTTCTCTAGAATTCTTACATTGTGTGAAATCGTCCTATCTAAACACGAGAATAAAAAAGCCGTTTATCAGAATATGAAGAGATTTGTAGATATACTAGATTCTACTGTAGGTTCAATTGAACATATGGATAATGAAATTGATGAATTGGGTATTTCAGCAGATTTTTCAATTAAAAAAATCAAAGAATTTGAATCATTATTAATGAACCAATCAAAACATACTTCATTCTCAGATACAGGCGTGTAATACAGTTGAATTAATTTAACTAAACCTTTGACAGCAATTTACTCACTTGAATACCTACTCAAATCTATAGAAAACTCATTAGTGATTTAGAATGAGTATGGCCCCACAAGAATTAGAAAACAGTGCTAGCAAATATGCAGGAGAAGCAATAAAGGCAGATTCACAAGGTGCGTATGGAATGGCTATTTCTGGATATCAAAATGCATCTACAACATTGATAAAATTAATTAGATTATACCCTGATAGTAAATTAAATCAAGTTTACACTGAAAGAATACGTGCATATCAAGGCAGAGTAAAAGAATTACAAAATACACGTGCAGGAAATATTGAACCGGTAGTAGATCCTAATTCATCACCTGAAGAACAAAAGAAATCACTTGCACGTGCACAACCAAAATCTGATGACAGTATGGAGGATTTAATATTAAAAGAAAAACCAGATGTAAAATGGAATGAGGTTATAGGATTAGATGATGCAAAAAATGCACTGCGAGAATCAATTGTTTATCCAAGTAAAAGACCAGACTTATTTCCACTAGGATGGGCTAGAGGAATGTTACTATATGGACCACCAGGAACTGGAAAAACAATGCTTGCAGCTGCTACTGCACATGAGTTAGATGGATATTTTATTGTTGTAGATGCAGCATCAATGATGAGCAAGTGGCTTGGTGAAGCAGAAAAAAATGTTTCAAAACTTTTTTCAATGGCTCGTGGATACTGCGAAAAAGAACAAAAACCTGTAATTCTTTTCATTGATGAAGTTGATTCATTACTTGGTGAGAGAAATAGTGAAGTTGGTGGTGAAATTAGGGCTAAAAATCAATTCTTATCTGAAATGGATGGAGTAAACGGTAAAGGAAAGGATATTATGATGTACGTTATTGGGGCAACCAACAAACCATGGAGTTTGGATAGTCCATTTCTTAGAAGATTTCAAAAGAGAATTTATGTTTCATTACCATCTACAGCAGCTAGAGAGAAATTATTTGATCTCTATACTTCACCATTGAGAAAGAATCCACGTGTAAACTCTCTTACTCTTGCAAAACAATTTGACGGTTATAGTGCAAGTGATATTAGGGATGTTTGTCAAGGGGCACAATTGCAAATTGTTAATGAATTGTTTAAATCTCCAGATTATCATGAGCCTATAGCAGGTGAAACATCAAGTCAGCCTAGAGAATTAACCATGATGGATTTTAAGAATATTAAGATTAAAAGAAGACCTAGTGTTTCAACAGAAATGGTTCGTGCATATCATAAATGGAGCGAACAATTCGGTGCTCTATAATTTTTTGCGATCATTACACAAAATTTAAATCTAGAACCATAACGATATGTGAAGGGTTACAATTTCCATAAAAAAATCAAAACATGCTGATAAGAATGGGAAGCTGATCCTTTCTGACGGTACAGTTTTTGACGGTATGGGATTTGGATTTTCTACTATCTCAGTAGGAGAAATTGTCTTTAATACTGGTATGGTTGGTTATACTGAAACATTAACTGATCCATCATACAGTGGTCAAATTCTAACTCTAACCTATCCCTTGGTGGGAAATTATGGAGTTCCAGACCCTGATCTTCAAAATGATGATGGTGTATCAAAGTACTTTGAATCTTCTAAAATCCAAGCCCGTGGATTAGTGATACATGAATTATCACTTACTGCCAGTCATTGGAATCTTTCAATGACTCTTGATGAATGGATGAATAATGAAAAAATTCCAGGTATATCAGGAATTGACACTCGTGAATTAACCAAAAAACTTCGTCAGTCTGGTGTCATGATGGGTGCTATCTGTGTATCTGACACTGAAATTAATGTTGATGAAGTTATGGAACAACTAAAAGGTGCAACTAATTACAATGATGAAAATTTCATGAATGTTGTATCAACTGAAACTACTGAAAAATTTGGGAATGATAAAGAGAATATTGTTCTAATTGATACTGGAACAAAAAA
>Ga0209501_10004078_pt1 | contig 14262 bp, 11 predicted proteins | sample ArcticOcean_MG_C_4_FD_187434 | JGI IMG/M metagenome (GOLD analysis project Ga0209501, IMG submission 187434) | Marine microbial communities from western Arctic Ocean - ArcticOcean_MG_CB4_134 (SPAdes) (version 2) | ecosystem: Environmental > Aquatic > Marine > Oceanic | place: Arctic Ocean...
AGTGTTTACGTGAAGTTTCGTTCGACAGGTAATTACTTGCTTTGAATCGTCGCTTGTAAACCTATATGGAAGAGGGTTTTACTTCTTACTTCGACCAAATTTGCATAGAAAAGCGCCGACTCGCAATTGAGCCGGCGCTTTTCTATTTTGTTCGATCGCAATAATTACTATCGAGTAGTAATTGGAAGGTCTGTGCGGTTGCCCCACTCGGTCCATGATCCGTCGTAAACCTTCACAGTCTCGTAGCCAAGAAGTTCCTGGAGTACGAACCATGAGTGTGTTGCTCGAACAGCAGTTTGGCAAAGCGTGAATACGACCTTGTCGCCCTGAATGCCTTCGCCTTCGTAGATCACTCGCAATTCAGCAGCAGGAAGGAATTCGCCCTGCTCGTTTACTGAGCGGTTCCAGTTCACATTACCGGATTCAGGAATGTGACCACCGGCAGCGGCTCGAACGTCCTTGCCCGAGAATTCTTCAGGAGAACGTGTGTCACAAACGATCTTTGAAGGATCGTCGACTGATTCCAGAACTTCTTCCCATCCAGCAATAATGCTGAGGTCAGGTGCTGCAGTGAAAGCGTAGTTAGATGCAGTGATCTCAGGAACATCGGTTGATGTCTTGAGCTCGTTTGTGCTCCAGTAGTTCCACGAACCATCAATAAGCTTAGAGTCGCTGTGACCGTAAACATCCATAGCCCAAAGAGCTCGGCTTGCCCACAGGTTTGAATTGCTGTCGTAGAACACAACAGTGTCGCTAGGCTCGATACCCAGCTCAGATAATGCAGTTGCAATGTGAGCGGCAGCTGGAAGCATACCTGCTACACCATTCTCGTCTTCCTGCTGGAAAACGGCTTTAGGCGTAAGTTGAATAGCACCCGGAATGTGTCCGGCTGCGTAGTCTTCTTCTTTTCGTAGGTCGACAACCACAACGTCTTCGTTGTCGAGGTTCTCGAGCATCCAGTCAGAGCTTACGAGCTTGCCTGAAGCTTCAGCTTTTTCGATCGTTGCCTCTTCTTCAGACGAACAAGCTGCAATCATCGTTGCGACCATAATTAGTGCTGACAAACCGATTAACTGCAGAAACTTTGAACTAATAATCACACTATTTCTCCAAATAAAAACCATGCCGAGTTACTTTGACAGAGTTGAAATTTTGACACAAAAAAAAGACCGAGCCGCTTAGCGACCGGTACAACAGCAAATGGATAACGAATAAATATTCATAATTGCCAATGGATATTAACACTCATTCACAAGATGTCGGGGCTATTCGAAATACTAAACCTCAAACACCTGAATTATATTTTAGATAAACGCAAGCGCCATTCGCCTGTACCAAGTTCGTCTATCTCAACCTCGTAACCACGCTTCATAGCCTGTGGGGGTACTGTCGAAAGTGCAGGCGGGTGGTCGGTAAGAACGTCCAAAACCTGAACGCCTTTCTGATCTCCATCGAGAAATTCATTTGTCTTCAGCATTGGGTATGGACAGATTTCTCCGCGGACATCCAATACAGGTACTTGCTCATCAGCCATATTCGTACTACCCCTTTACTGGTTTCTTACCCAACGATAATTTGATCTGCCAGACATCTTCTGTTGGCATCGACATACGCATCTTTACTCCCACTTTAGCGGCAGCAGATGGAACATATTTGATAACTACCTCTTGATCGGTAGTAAGCACTACTTCGCTGCCTGAAGCAGCATCTTCCACAGCCTTCGTCGCCTGTTGCAAGTGCCCGGGCATGTTGACACCACGAAGATCGACTTCGATAACTTCACTCATAAGGTTATCCGATCCTCTTGATCACTTGAGTGCCAGTGAACGCACCGGCAGCCATTGCTAGGCCGAATACCCATCCGGAAAGCGAAAGCGAAGGAACAGCAGAGAAGAAAGCACCGATTGTGCAACCAACTGCAAGACCCGATGCGTAACCCATCATCACTCCGCCAGTGATCGACTGAACGTAGCGACGCTTCTGCTTAGGAAGGCGAATCTTGAACTCACCTGCAAACAACGCGCCAATTAGCGCACCCGGCAGCAAGCCCACGGTGATGGCGAACGTGTGACCCAGTAGGCCTGGCTCACCAGATCGGCCAGTGCAACCTCCGAGGGTCGATAGACCGTCGAGTACAGGCACGTTGACGCCCATCCAGCCAAGACCAAGCTGTGAAGCTCGCATCAGTTCGCCAGTGACGCCAAGAGGCATGTGGATGGTGTACATCACAATGCCTAGAATTCCGAGAACAACTCCGCCGATAGCTACCGGCCAGCCGCGTTTGAAAATAGGATCGAGCGTCGAGCGAACTCGGTCGTCGAAGTTCATCACAGGAATGATCTTCTTGTTGATGTGCGGCATGAACAAGCCGTTCTTGTACTCCATGAAAGTCACAAGAAGGTAGATCGCTACCAATCCCAGCAGAGTTAGAACAATCGCACCTGTGTAGCCGAGGTTCCAAATTGAAGGAAGCCACACTTTAGGCTCGTTCGAAATCGAGAACGCCCACCACCAGTTCCAGGTGAGAGTCAGGGCACCGAGTCCGATTATGACTCCGATGACCGCTACCCACGATGCAACGTAGCCTTCTGCCATTCTGTAGAGCGATCCGGAAACACAGCCGCCAGCGATAACCATTCCGACGCCGAAAAGCACTCCACCAACGACTACTGAAAGTCCAACAGGGAGAATATGTGCTTCTGCTGGTAGTAAACCTGCGCCTGGGTTCGGGATGATCCAGTGCATGATTGCGCTAAACCCGATGGTCGCAATTCCCATGCCAATGATGATGCCCTTCATGTTGTGACCCGATCCGAAAAGGAAAAGGTCACGGAAGGCGGATGCAAAGCAGAAGCGCGCTCGCTGAAGGGTGAGTCCGAATAGGTTGGATAGAACCCAAATGGCTGCAACTTCGCCATTTGTGCGGGAGATGAAAAATGCGGTGAGTAGACTGAGTGCTACGACGGTAAAACCTGCGTAGGTCTGACCGGAGATGGGTCTCAGGGCATTCGGTTTTGATTTCTCTATCGAAAGAGAGTCAGTAGTCATAACCGTACGGTGATATTTCGGAGCTTAGTCACGTGTTCGAAACGTGCGAGGCAAAAAATAAACCCGGCCAGCCGGGAGGGGGGGAGGCCTCAATCAAATAAGTGTACGCCACAGGTGTGGGAGTCCGTAAAGCTGTTTTTTATACTCAGCATTTCAATGAGTGAGCCGTGCAATTAATTTCTTATCCAGAACGACGACTGTGTGCAATCACGGAGTTTACAGCCGAGCGAATCAGTGAATTAAATCGTGCTATTGGAACAATTAACAGAAAAGCCCCCGCATTTCTGCGAGGGCTTCTCTAGTTCAATTTACGTATGGAGCGGGGGACGAGATTCGAACTCGCGACATTCTGCTTGGAAGGCAGATGCTCTGCCAGCTGAGCTACCCCCGCAGAGCTGAACTGAAAACAGTTCAAACTACTATCCAAATGTATCATTTCCGCAGTTGAAAGGTTGGAAGGCAGATGGTAGCGGGCGGTCTTTTTTCTTGCCGTTTTGATTAACTGCATTGGAGTATCTGAATAGCATTGGAGCCAAATTCAGCGCGTAAAGCGTGAGCCAGATGGTCGCTTGATCGATACGAGAATCTATTGTCGTCGAACCAGGATTATTCGCTCTGACCTGAGGTGGATTGACTTGGCTCCAAAATTACGAGTTCGAATGTCACCGAATACCGGGTGGACGGCTTTTACTAGGATCGTATTTTGAGCGCTGCAATAAAAGGTGAGGTTGGCCGAGGGTTCAACAGTTCCATTAGTCTCGTTTTTTGGTCAAGGTTGAGTTTTTCGAAACGAATCGCCCAGTCGGGGGTCGGTAGCCGGGAATCAAGTCTGCCGAGTGCAAACGATTCGACGAGTTCCAGCCCAGCGCCATTGAGAAATTCGGTCAATTTGGCAAGGTTGTATGTTCGTTCATTCGGGTGAGCGAACTGATCGAGCCATCGTCCGAGAGTTTGTCGGCGAGGTTTGCCAGCCCTTGTTAGGGATTCTCGATATGATGGAGTACGCCGAGGCAGCTGATGTAGTCGAGCTCAAAATCGAACGGAAGCAGTTCCATCAAATTCGCTTGTTGGAAGTTAATATTGACGTTGTTGGCTTCCGCTACCTTCTTAGCGATTTCAAGCGATGCGTCGCTAAAATCGACTGCGTAAAACTCAAGGTTTGGGAGCGTAATTGCACTTCCGGCAACGACATGACCGGTGCCGCAGCCTGCTTCCAGATACTTGCCGGGCGATGTGCAGTATTTTGCGTATTCATTGGCTGCTTTGGTCTTTGCCGCAACGCCGTACGCCGGGTATGGATTGTTCCGTTAGAACTGTTTTACATCTTCTGATACTGAAGGTTCTATCATGCGGCCGTTCCTGCTTCCGAGGGGATATTGAAGTTCTTACGTCGACGGTGAAATGTTGGGCTTATTCACCGTGCGGAATGCTGGTAACGACGATGTACCTCGATATTTTATCGTGAGTGAAATGCTTGCTGCAATTACAAATGCTGCGATTAATTCATTGTCGAAATCAAGCCGTCTCTGGTGGCGAGTTCATCATAAGTGTCCGATTCGAATTCCCTGACTTGCGCTAGTCCTAGTTCAATGGTCAGGGATGACACCTAAGTAATTCTCGGGCTACTCAGCGTTTTCTATGATCCACAGATCACCGAAATTGCCGACAAGACGTCCATATAGATTGGCACTCAGACATGTTGAAACCGGATCGCTGAGGATCTTGTCTTTGTGGCAGACGAACACATCCCAGGGGATCACATCGGTTATATGAGTCGTTATGTCGTTCTGCTTTGCCTTGACCTGTTCAGGGGTGAACAGGCCGGCGGAATCGTGCACGTATTTATCTGGTGTGGACTGCCCAAAATATCCTGATGAACCGACCACAACGACGGTGCCGTCGGGGTAGCGATCATCGACGAATTCAGCAGCCGCTTGCATCTGTGCGATGTAGAAGCTATTAATTCTCTCGTTACGTGCGTTTCCAAAGTCGAGTCCTGACCAGAGCATGAGAGCAATTAGCACTACCACCGGCAACACCTGCCACGCTGTGGGTCGTTCAAAAAACCTGATTGAAATCGACGCGAGAAACACCGTAACCGCGTAAGAAACGAATATGAAATGCCAGCCCCAAACCCAGGCACCAGAAAACAGAAGGTAAAGACCAAACACGACCATGCCAGCTGCAAACGACCGTTGGGTTACCGCCAGATCGTTAGTCGCTGGTTTCCAGAGTGTGAACACCACCGCCAGCGTGATGATTAAAAACCGGGCACGTATCCGAAGGGCACTGGCAGGTTTACTGGGGCAATTGATCCGGCGGAGAAATAGGCGATAGAATCAATTCCCAGGGTGCTGTTGTTTGTCGCCTTTGCGATCAGTGATAACGGCACGAAGTTATCGTATTTGCTGACTATAAATATTGATACCGAACCTAGGACGAGGGCCAGAGACGTTATCGACGCGATCGCTGTGCGACGGTTCATTCTCAGACGGTGGTTCTGATCAAAGTGACGTGTGAAGTAAATTCCAACTGCCGTGAGGGGGAGAACCGCAACCCATGCTTCGGGTCTGAAAATGACCACGAGACCGACGCTAAGTATCAGTAGCGCGGCCGAACCTTTTCTGATTGCCAGCAAGCTTCCAACTGCTGCTAGCGGGATGAAGAACGTTTCGAGTCCGCTAAAAAACCAATATGCCATGTGAAGGTTTGCTGCGAATATCACAGATGCTATGAGGCGGTGAGACAATTTTTGGGAAGGGAATAGATGGACCAGTGCGACACCTGCAAGCAGGTATGCGATAGCCGCTATTAGTTTGTACGCAATCGCGATTGGGATGACTGTAGAAATCCCGCTGAGCATCAGAAAATAACCGGGGGATGTGAGTCCTAGAGCACGGTCACCACTGTTGAAATACGGTTCACCGTTGGTGAGAAAATTTTCTACATATCTGTGCGTGATTAGAGCATCGTCGGCTATTTGAGCCCAGTTCCAGACGAATACAAGGGACACCATGATCGGAGCATATGAAATTAACAGACGAGTTATGCCTGAGTATCGTTCGGTCATGAAGTAGGTGGTGCTTTCATCTTGATAAATGTTGCCCCGAGTGGCTACTCGAGATATGTAACTTCGCCGCCGCCCTTTTCCTTGTGGAATTCGAATAGTTCGTCTTCGCCACGGGCTTCGTAGATCTGGGCTAATACCTGGTGGGCGAGCAGGGCACCTTCGGCTCCGGGTTGTTTTTCGACCGCGGTGATGAGCGTTTGGATGGCTTCTTCTTCTCGACCGAGCTCGTACAGTGCGCGGCCCTTTGCGTACCAGGCCTTCGACCACGGCTGAGTGGTTGCTTCCATGGCGATTGCCTTATCGGCGTATTCGATCGCAAGTTCGTGGAGTCCGACGCTTGTGAGGGCCGTAGCGCTAGTTCCGACAAGTGTGGGATAAGCCGGATATGCGTCGGCAGTTCTGATGGCGCGGTCGGCGAGTTCTTGAGCGTATTCGTTGTGCCCCCAGCCTGCGAGGGTAGAGGTTGTTTTCGACAGGCCGATCTGCGTGTCGAGTTCAAATGGATCGCGATTTTCATATTCGAGCAGCATATCTCGGCCGATCATCAACAGGCGCAGGCCTTCTTCTGGATTCCCGCTGTCGTGTTGTTGTTTTGCAACTTCCAGATATTGTTCGAACAGGCTGAAAGTGAACGATTCTCGCTCCGGGGCCTTCTTTTGTACTTCGTCCCAAACCTGAGCGCGTTCGAATTTCGTCTCTGCATTCCATCCGACAGCGAGCATTCTGCTTGCCGACAGCCTGCGCACGTCCCAACCGACGAAGAGCGTGGCAAAGATTGCCGTGAACAGAACTGCTGCCAGCAATGAAGCACCCAACACGGTTTGGTTCGATGCTATTAGGGCTGTTGCCGACCCCGGCTTGGTCTTTTCGGGCTCTGGCTCGGGTTCGTTGCTTCGGAGTTGCCTGTTCGCTATCTCGTAAATTGCGATTGTGGCACCAAAAAAAGCCAGCATCATCGCAAGGTCGGAAATTCTGGCAACACCAGTTTGCAGATCGGCCAGTTTCCCTATCGTTGCCGGGAGGATTGCCAGCAGCAGAATCCCGGAAGCGTCGAGACCTCGACCGGATCTTCTGAATCGGCGAACGATCGCAAAAGTTGCCCCCCCGAGAAGAATGGTCAGCATCATGAATCCGAAAAAGCCTACGAATCCCTGCTCTACAAGCACCATTAGTTCGTAGTTGTGAGGGTGATCGACGAGGGCCAACTGTGATTGAGGATTTCCGACCAGCGGGAATGAATAGACGTATATATCCTGACCGATACCAAAAAGTGGTCGCAGCGCTGTGTTGACCGTCGGTTCATCGATCGGAATATCCCATCCGGGTATGAGCCTGAGAGTGGAACTCCAAATATTTAAACGACCGGCGAGACCGGCCTCGATGTTGGTGGATGCGCTACCGACTTCGAATGCGCTGCCGAGGCTTCTTGCTCTGCTGAGTCCGATGTCCCCCCCGGCGGAAGGTAGGGCTACGATAATCGCGGTGATCAAAGCAGAAGCAACGAAGACTCCAAAGTACCGGAGATTCTGTTTTTTGTTCCCAATTGCCAGCGATATCGCAAAAAATATGACCAACGATGTGACGACCGCGACGTAGGGGCCTCGACCACCACCTATCCATATCCCGGTCACCTGAAGACTCAAAACCCCCGTGATGATGGCCACAGATAGCCATTCGCGATTGAACTTCTTGTAGGCAAGGGCCAGCGTTGCGGGAATGGACATGACCATGTAGCCGGCGAAATTCAGCGTGTTTCCGAAACTAGCGATAGGCCTGCTGCGCCCGGCGTTCCCGCCGATATCGTCCCAGCCGAAGTGCTGTGCGATTGCGTACAGAGCGGCGATTGCACCTGTAATGACCAGCGTGTAAGTGAGTAGTTCGAGGTGGCGAAGCGTTCGAAATCTGAGCGCAACCGACAGGAAGATGACGCTTATCGATAGGCTGTCGTAGAGGTTGTATCCCGACCGGGCTTCGTCACCCCCGTAAAAGCTGATGACTGGCAGGGGAGAGAGGAGGGTCGATGCAACTTGAGCGAATACCCAGATCGCCGCGCCGATCAGTGCCCAGCGTGCGGGACTGCGTCCTGCCCAGCTGACGAGGTCCCACTTGAATTCGTTATCTGAGGTCGATCTCTGGTTGACTCTGCTAAGAACTATTTGCCAGAGCCAGAGGATTGCTATCAGGCCTGCGGTGAGATGAACGCCTACGACTTTCAGTTCGTTGAATACGGAAACAACTTCGTAGTAGCTAAAGGCAAGCGGAGCAATGACGAGTGCGCTGATGGTGAGCCAGAAAATCGCCTGATCGATGCGTTCGTTTAGCGTGATGGAAGCCACGTTTTTGGTTCGGTTTCTTGAACGAGCCTGCATTGCTTTTTCTTAGCTTTTTCTAGCTTTTTCTCATGGGGGAAGTGAAGCAAGAGTTTACTTAATCCCCGGTACGGAATCCGAATGATCAGGGTTATTGGTTGGCGATTGTTGGCTCGTTCCGATGTCAGCGGTGCCGGGTCGAGATCACTGACTGATTACTAGTGATGCCGATCTGAGCGATTTGAATCGACCGGGATGATCGAACACGTGGAATCAGCAGCCCTAGTTGCTCGGGGCTCGACGAAGCTTTTGCATGACGCCTATTTCGCTGTCGTACACACGCTTCACACCGTCTCCGAGTGCGGATTCGACAACACGTATGTCCCTTACGAGTCGTGCAACGCCGGCTGGCTCTACCGATGCTGCCTGATCGCTACCCCACATTGCTCTGTTTACAGTGATGTGACGCTCGATCAAGCAGGCTCCGAGCGCCGCAGCCGCGACGGTGGTCGAAAGACCGGTTTCGTGGCCGGAGTAACCGATCGGCACATCGAACTCTGCGGCGAGAGTATGGATCATATTCAGGTTCAGCTCGGCGGGATCGCACGGGTACGCGCTTGTTGAGTGGCAAATGAGCAGATTGTCGAGACCGAGCGTGTTCGCACCGGTTCTGATTTCATCCATGGTCGACATACCGGTCGACATGATCACCGGACGACCCTTGCTCCTGATTTTCTCTAGAAGCGGGATGTCGGTTACTGAGGCTGAGGCAATTTTGTAGGCAGGGGTGTCGAACTCGTCGAGAAAATCGACAGCCTCTTCGTCCCACGGGGAAGCGAACCAGTCGACTCCTTTTGAGGCGCAGTAGTCGGATATTTCCTGGTACTCGGCTCTGTCGAATTCAACCTTGTGGCGGTAGTCGATGTACTTCATCACTCCCCACGGAGTGTCTCTCTCGATATCCCACTGGTCTCTCGGCACGCAGAGTTCAGGCGTTCGCTTCTGGAACTTGACCGCGTTGAGGCCCGTATCTGCAGCAACATCGACGAGCTTCTTGACCACATCGATATCTCCGTTGTGGTTAATGCCGATTTCTCCGACGATGTACACCGGTTGTCCGGGGCCTACCTCAGTGGAGCCGATCGTTATTGACGAAGCCATATAAATTTGCCCTGCCCTCTGATCCGGTGAATTTGCGATGCGCCGTTTTGATTTTTACGCGGTGTGGATCAGTTTCACTCTTAGGATATCCGCAATCCACGAACCGGACTCCTACGAGTTGATCACGCCAATCGAGAGGTTTTTGCGGGGCAGACGAGAGCCGATTAGGCATACACTTAGATTCGGCCGGGCAGATCGCTGTGCTGGGAGACGATTTCTCCGCCTCTGAAGTAGATGTCGTACCACATGCCGATCGATAGCAGAATCCATGCTGCCCTTGCGGCATATCCATCGCCCTGCGAGGCACGACGGAGCAGTTCAGCGTGATCATTTGCCAGCCCGTCCTTAGCAAGCCCGTCGGCACATTGTGCCGTGAGATCGGTAACGACTGTTGATCCACTCATGAAGGAAAATGGCACATCGAACCCTATTTTCTTTCGAAATGCGTGTTCGTTGCCAAATTTGGTTGCCACCAGGTTTTTAAGCAGGATTTTTCCTTCGCCGTTCGGGCTCAGCTTTTGATTCACTGGTAGCGATGCCGCTAGCTGCGCGATGTCGTTTCCAAGGAACGGCACTCGAGTTTCGATCGAGTGAGCCATCGACATCTTGTCCTGTCGTGCCAGCAGATCAACCAGATATGTGCGCTGGTCGTAGACCAGGTGCCCCTGATCGAGTTCATCCCAGTCGAATCCATCCATGTGGGGAGAACGTCTGGCGATGCTGTTTTCGACGTCGATATTAGGGAAGATCGACTTCGCCATTTCAGGTGATGCGAACGCGGTAGCGAGGGTGAGATTGCGTTCTCGTTGCTTCCAGATCGAGTGAGCGGTCTTAACCTTACGAGGAAGCACAGCGCTGAATGGTCCTAGCAGCCTCGACACGTTGCGAGCTCGTTTCATTCGGCGGGATACGATTCGGTGGCGGTGGTACCCGCCAAAAAGTTCGTCGGCCCCTTCTCCTGAGAGGAGAACGGTGGTGCCGTCTTTTCGGGCTTGCTGGCAAACCATATAAACCCCGAGGCTACCTTCGTGATTGATCGGAGTTTCGTGGTAATAGGCAATTTCACCGATCATTTGACCGATCGATGCGGGGTCGAGTTGAACTTTGTTCGACGGCGTTGAAGTGGTCGAGCAGACATGATCGATGTGGGTTTCTTCCGATATCGATTCGAGTGTTGGTATTGCGGAGTAGCCTTCAAGTCCCGAGCCTTCGGCAGCCCATGCAAGCAGGCTTGAATCGACGCCTCCGGATAGTTCGAGGCCTACTTTTACATCTGATACAAACTGAGACCTGGCGGTGCTGTTTATCGCCTCTTTCAACGCCTCGGTGGCTTCGGAGTCGGACATGCGAACGGTGTTGCCAGAAACAGAACTGGAGTAATCGGGCTGCCAGTAACGACTGAACTGAATGCTGGCGTCGGCGTTTACGCGTGCAATTGTTCCCGGTGGGATCGAAGAGATGTTCTGAAACGGTGTCTGTGGGTCGGCGACGTACCGGAATAATGCGAGTTCTCCGAGGGCGTCGAGGTCGGGTTCGGCTTTTACCAGTCCTGCCGACAGCAGCGGTTTTATCTCGGACGCAAACGCCAGGCCTTTGTCGGTTCGAGAGTAGTAGAGAGGCTTGATGCCGAACCTGTCTCTGACTATTACTGTCGATCGCTTGCGTGAGTCGTAGATCACGATTGCGAACATTCCGTCGACAACTGCTGCCAGTTTTGCGATGCCTATTGCCTGATACAGCTTCAGTAGCAGTTCGGTGTCGCTACCAGATTTCATTTTCTCCTGAGGAAGGTATTCATTCTTTAGCTGTTCTGTGTTGTAGATCTCGCCGTTGAAGAGCATTACGACTGTGCCGTCGTCGCTGATCATCGGTTGATGGCCGTGATGACTTGTGTCGCGGATGCTCAGGCGGGTGAATCCGAATAACGCTGATGAGGCCGATTCACCGATCTGGGTGCTGATCGAGCCGGTGGCTGCGTCGACACTTGCGAACCCGTGATCATCGGGGCCGCGGTGCCCGATGAGACCGTGCATGTTGCGGACGATGTCGGGGCTGGTCGATCGGCCAGTGGGCGAAATTAGCCCGACTATTCCGCACATGGAATTAACCGTTTCATCAAAGCAACTGTTGTGGGTTGTGACGAGTGATCAATCATAAATAGACCTGAAATCGCCAGACGGTCGCAGTAGATAATCATGGATCAGTTGCTCACGCGCGTCGATATCGACGGGTTTTTCTATCGCTTCCATAAGCTCTGCTTCGTCGATGACAGCACGGTTTCGTTCGTCGAACGAAGCGCTGACGAACGAAACTGAGTTCGCCAGTTCAGTGCGGGCCGATGGGAGCATTCGGCGGCTGCTCACATCGATCACGACTATCGGTTTCAGGGTGCATAACGCTTCCATGAAGGCACTTGCCGGGAAGTCGAACACGTAGGCATCGGCAGAATGTTCGACGGCACTCATGGGCGCGTCGAGTAGTTCATCGTGGCTCACGTCGCTGAATAGACGCTTGTTCGCAAGTAAGCCTTTTGGGTGGCGTTTGGAAACAGCCAGATAGCCCAGATTGGTAATCGAGGCGAGCAATCTTCTGTGCCATTCGAGATAAACGACGTCGTGGAGTTTCATGTGCGGTATTACCGGGTACATACCGGTGAAGGAGCCGGTAATAACGCTGATGTTTCGGATCGAGTGATTCGTGCTTGGGGTTGCGGTTGCGGAGTCACGGATCGACTGGTGATATTTCGATCCCGCTGCAACCACGTTGCTGGCGTAGATTTGAATGGAAGATTCGGAGCGGTTTGCGATGTTGGTCGCAAGGTTTCTGGCCCCATGCTCGCCGTATGCGACGTAGGTAGAAGCGAACGGGAACTCGACTGACGGCCATATAACGTCTTTAAACAACGGCGTGTCGCCGCCGTGTGTCGTGCGTAATACCTGCCGACCTGATCTGCCGAACTGATATGCCGTTAGTCGCGCCGCGTATCCTCCACCGGTGCCTGTGAATAGACGAGACTGTGACGTATTCGCACTTTCATTTAGCAAATCCGTTGCACCAGCATCGATCCAGCCGTATGTGAAATGCTCGTTTACAAGCCACTGGATATAGGCCCTGTAGTTGGGGCTGACCGTTCCGGCAACAGGAGCCAGAAATTCGCAGAACTTAGTTGAAATCAATTCTGCTAGGTCAGTAACTCTTTTAGGAATTGACTGGTTCGAACGTCCTCGAATGACGTCGGCGTGAGTAAGGCGTATTCGCCGTGTAGTTTCTGGGGCGACCTCTCGGGTGAGAGGATTCAGGCCAATCGAGTAGTCGGGTACGGAACTCGAACGGAGTGCTCGTCGGTCGGTCATCCCGCGTGCGTATCGCCTCGCTGATGCCCGCAGTTTCGCCTGCATGCCGAGACGTTGAGAGGTGACCTGGAGTTCTGCTGGGACGATCTGGGGATATGAGTCCTGATCTATCATCTGGTAGAGATACTTGTCTTCGCCGTACTCCGGAACGAACCCTGCATGTCGTGAAATCGAAATATCAAGTAGTGCAGTAGAAAGATATGAAAGGTCGGCGAGGAGTGCTGATTTGCACAGGAAAAAGGCTGCCAGTAGCTGCTGGGAGTCGCTGATTTCACTGTGAAACTCGTCTGACCATTCGATGAAGTCAGTAATCGGCTGGTCGTACTGAGACAGGCTGATCGGCCACTTCCACTCGTTGCCGAATAGCGAGGGCATGTCTCGGGCAGCGATTTCGCTATCTATGATCAGTCTTGTGGGCATTTGGAGATTGTGGTGTTGTCGGCTGAGCAGGGCGGCACGAGCCTACGGGCGAACACAGTCGAGGCTCTCAAGGAGCTTTCCAGCACGCTCGAAATCGTCCAGAGTATCGATGTCGGCTGAAGCGGCTCGTTCGACCATAAGGGGCAGAATTACGGTTCCGCTAAGAGAGTTAGTTTGGGTGATGAGGTCGGTTCGAATCACGTCCAGAACGCCGATGTGCCACCAGACTTCAGGCAGATCCTGACGGGGTAAGTTGAACGGCTCGGCGATACCGGGAACGGTGAGCAGTGGGTCGAGTGTTCCCGATTCGTTGACCGTCCACATTTTGTACGGGCTGTAGCCGGGTTCGGCGATGGTTCGGACGCTGTGAGCTTCAGGATTGTCGATCAGCAGTTGTGCTCCGTCGTCGACAAGGCCGTGCCTTCGAATTGGATCGGTGGGTCGGAGCTGAACGATGATGTCGGGGCGATACCCGGTTGCTCCGAGTTCCGTAATGGCATGGTTGAAGAAGTCGATATCGGGGCTTGAATCCTGTGATAGCTCGGGCGGTCGCATGAAGGGTACTTCTGCGCCGTATTGACGGGCGACTTCTGCGATTTCTTCTGAGTCTGTCGAGCAGATCACCCGGTCGACGAGTTTCGACTGTAGCCCGGCGGCAATGCTGTAGGCGATGAGGGGATGACCCGCCAGAAGTCGCACGTTCTTACCCGGAAGCCCTTTGCTTCCGCCTCGGGCGGGAATTATTGCGAGTACTTCAGTCATTTAGTCGTTCAGGCGTTCAGTCATTCCGGGTACCCAGCATTTGGGCGAACAGGTAATTCAAGAATCGTGTCATGTTTGATTCGGTATTGCGTGTACCCCGGTTTTACGAGGTATTGCGAGTTCGCCCAAAAATAACGAC
>Ga0209501_10004081_pt1 | contig 14259 bp, 5 predicted proteins | sample ArcticOcean_MG_C_4_FD_187434 | JGI IMG/M metagenome (GOLD analysis project Ga0209501, IMG submission 187434) | Marine microbial communities from western Arctic Ocean - ArcticOcean_MG_CB4_134 (SPAdes) (version 2) | ecosystem: Environmental > Aquatic > Marine > Oceanic | place: Arctic Ocean...
AGGGTACATATTCAAGTTCCACAGCAATTTTTACAAATAATATTACGAATGGATATCCAACTTCTAATCCCTGGGGTTCTAACTTAGCAGGATCGTATTTTAACAATTTTGATAACACTACAAATGTAAGTGAGATTTTAAGATTTATGTCAGGAGTGATTAGTCATTCTTTGGATGTTGCAGATGCCGCACCTAATACAAAAACATTTGCAAGTGTAGATACAAATGAAAGCAACAAAGGTAATACAGATACAGTAGATGGGTATTTACCACAGAGTTACGATAGTTCAAATGCAACTATGAAATATCTCTATACCAAAGATTTTGTAAATGAGGGTGGTACAATTTTTAGTGGTATTAGTTCTTATCACGATAATGGTGGAACATATTTTATAGATTTAGATTCAAATAGTGGCGGTTCAACGACTGTAAGTTCCTCAGTAGATACAGAGTTATTTGGAATGGGTGGATTGTCAAGTGGTGGAGCAAATGCTTTTAAAGTTAGAGTTTCTGCAACACAATCGTTTAGTGATACAGGAAGCATATCAGCACCAACAGCAGCATCTAACACATATACTACACAATCAAGATTTGATTTAACAAACAGTTCATTTAGTACTACAAGTGGAGTAACTTTAACAAAGATAACAACTAATGTTCCAGCAGTTATACCTGCGGCATATCAAGATGGTAAGTTTATTGATATAGGTGGAACAAGTCAAATGAGTGGTTCTCTATCAAGAAAATACCACGCAACTAAAGGATTGTTTACAAGTGTATCCTCAAGTGGTTATTATAGATTTCATGATTTAAAAGTTGGTATGGCAAGTGGTTCAGGAAACTATCAGTTTGTTGATGGAGCTACAAAAACACATTTTTGGGCACCAATTGACCAAATAGAAAGTGATATAGGAACTAATAGTTTATCTATAGCACAAGTAACACAAAGTTATTTAACTGCAACAAGTAGAAGTTTAAGTGGAACACCATATTTGATTGGGGCTACATATCACGTAAGTGCTTCAGTTCGTGGATTATTTCATCCAATGTATGCAGCATCAACAACAATAGTAGATGATACTATAGGTTCAGTTGGTGTTGGTTCAGTAGCAGGTTCAGGTATAGATGATGTTTCTACAAATGCTGGAACAATATCAACAGCAAATGCAGTATTTGCTTCAGATAGTGGTTCGGTTAGAGCAACAAGTGCAATTCCAACAAGAACTGATGTTGTAAGATTTAATGCAACATACACCCTAAGTGGAACTACAGGAGAAAATATAAGTCAAACAGGAGTAAGTGATTCTACTTATACAGTTGGAGTGAGAGGAAGAAATAGAGCAGCAAGTCGTTCTACACTACAAACAGTAACATTTAATTATCATTCTGCAAGTACTTTTAGTCAACCTGCATCAAGTGGTTCTTTGGGAGTTTTTCAGAGAGCACAAGGATATGATGGTGGTGCATTACAAGGAACAACTGAAACATTTACAGGCGAAGATTTTAGAATAGCATTAGCAGATAATGTTCAAGAATTTAATGGAACTGCTTTTACTACGACTTATAACGTGAGTAGATCATCTCCATTATTAGGTAATTATGATTTACAAGTGAAACCTGGTTATTTGGTAGACCCAGGTGGAACATATAGATATTGGTATCCATCAAGTTATGGAACTGGAACATATAAATATTACATACGAAGATTCCAAACAGATGGCAGTACATATTCAAGTATGACTGTTAATCTTAATAATAACACTTTGATAGCTTGGAACGCAACCACTAATGGTATCTCATGTGCAATATTATTCGAGAGTTCTGGTAATGGTAGTGGTAATAATGCTTCTTTGGGAACGGCAAGAATTTATGACCCAGTAAAAACCACAAGTAACTTAATTGAAGCAGATATATCAGCAGATAATTTTAAAAATCCATTTAGTACAGCAATTAGTTTGTATGGAAATAGTGGTGGTAGTATAGGAAGTGGAACATACACAATACCAATAAGAAATGCAGATGGAATGTATTTAGATAGTAATGATAACGAACTTTATGTGATAGTTAGATATAAGGGTGATCCAACACCAATAGATGATATCACATTAACTTTTAGTTAAGGAATGTAATGGGACAAATAGACTCAGGCTCAAAGTCAAGTAGACTTTTAGCGTCAAGACGATATACTCATAATACTCTTACATCAGCTCAAGAGTCATTTACGAATGTCCTTGATTTAAGAGCTGAAGAGATTTATACAAGAGCGCACCTAATCCCATCTTCAAGTTTACCACATAGTGGTAGTTCACAAAAAATGGCAGAATTTACCAAAGAGGGTCAAACTGTAACTAAATATTGGTATAGACACGCACTTACAAAATCAAATACTAATAATGAAGTTTGGTTTTTTCTAAGTCCAACAGGAAGTAATAGTGGAATTGGTGCACAGTTGATTGATGCTAATCAACAAACTAATTTTATATCACCAAAATATACAGTAGCATCATTGGCAACTTCTACTGCTGCAGATTCAACTCCTGGATATTTAGCAGCTGTATATAAATCAACATCAACTGATTCATCTTCATTAGATGGTGATGATATAGTTTCAACTAATGATTATCAATTTGATTATAAAACAGGTGTTCTTCAGTTTAAGAGTTCTACTGTAGACCCAACAGATTCACAATATCTTTATATGACGACATACCAATATGTCGGGCAAACTTTAAAAACTGGTTTAGAGATATTAGGTCCATTTACTGCTTCTAATATAACGATAACAGGGGAATCAGACATAACTTCTTTCGCATCAACTGCTCAATCTATGATAAGTGGTTCTTGGAAAGGAGAGTTAAGTTCAAGTTTAGTTAAAGTTGCTGGTGGTGGTGTTAGTGGTTCATCCACTTCAACTGGTTCATTTGCTTATATTAATGTTACATCAAAATTAAGTGGTTCATCTGTTTCGACTGGTTCATTTGCTCATATTACTGCTACTTCTAAAGTAAGTGGTTCTGCTACTGCAACTGGTTCTTTTGGTCATGTTTTTGTAGGAGATAGATTAGTATTCAAAGATCACCAAGATAGTGGTGAGTATATTAGTAGTGATGGTACGGACATTAGTATTAATGTAGGTTCTGGTGGAGATATAAATATACCAGCCGATATTGGTGTAACCTTCGGTAATGATGGAGAGAAGATTGAAGGCGACGGCACAGATTTAACCATTACTGGTAATAATATCAATCTTACAGCAACCGCTGATGTAGTAGTTCCTGCAGATGTTGGTATTACATTTGGTAGTGGTGAAAAGATTGAAGGAAATAACACAGATTTAACTATTACTTCAGGAGCTGATATTAACTTAACAGCTACTTCTGATGTAAATATACCTTCTGGTGTCGGAGTAACCTTTGGTGATGACGCTGAAAAAATTGAGGGAGACGGCACAGATTTAACCATAAGTGGTAATAACATTAATCTTACTGCAGTAGCTGATGTTAACATTCCATCAGGAGTAGGACTTACTTTCGCTACAGGCGAAAAAATTGAATCAGATGGAACTGATTTAAGTATAACTGTTGGTGCGAGTGGTGATATTAACATTCCTGCTAATATTGGAATGACATTCGGGGACGACGGAGAGAAAATTGAAGGAGACGGAACAGATTTAACTATAACAGGTAATATCATTAACCTTTCACCGACTGCTGATGTTGCTATCCCTGTTAATAAAGGGCTTCTTTTTGCAGGTACTGAAAAGTTAGAGTCAGACGGCACCGATTTAACTATAACTGTAGGTGCTGGTGGCGATATTAATGTAGGTTCAGGTATCGGAGTTACATTTGGTGCAGATGGTGAGAAGATAGAAGGTGATGGTACAGACTTAACTATAGCGTCAAGTAATGATTTACATTTAACTGCTACAACAGATATTAACATACCAGCTGATGTTGGATTAACTTTTGGTAATGATGGTGAAAAGATTGAAGGCGACGGTACAGATTTAACTATAGCGTCAAGTGGTGTTTTAACTTTATCCTCAACAGGAAATACAATAATTGAAACTGTTACAATTAATAATGGAGACGTAACAATTCCTGGTAACTTAACTGTAACAGGAGATAGAATTGAAGCTCAAGTCGGTAGTTTACAAGTTGCCGACCATACGATTACAGTAGGTAGTGGTTCTGATAGTTCAGCTCTTATGGATAACGCTGGTTTAGACTTTGGTGTTAGTGGTAGTGTAGCATTCTTACGATATAGGCACGCTGGAACTGCACTTTCATCAAGTGTATTCTTAGAAGCACCTAAACTTATAGTAGACACAATTACAGTAGATGGTTCAGAAATAGACGCAAGTGGTGCATTGACAATAGATACTGGTGGTGATTTAAGTTTAGACGCTACAGGAGATATTAATATCCCAGCAAATATCGGTTTAACATTCGGAGATGACGCTGAAAAAATCGAAGGTGATGGTACAGACTTAACAATAACTGGTAATAACATTGTATTGAGTCCTACTGCAGATGTAAAAATTCCTGTTAATAAAGGTATATTGTTGGGAGATTCTGAAAAAATTGAATCAGACGACACAGATTTAAGTATTACAGTAGGTGCTGGTGGTGATGTAAACATACCAGCTAATATTGGTCTTACTTTTGGAGATGACGGTGAAAAGATAGAAGGTGATGGAACTGACTTAACAATCGCTTCAAGTAATGAATTAAATTTATCAGCAACAACCGATGTAGTAATACCAGTAGATGTTGGTCTTCACTTTGGTGATGGCAATGAGAAGATAGAATCTAATAACACCGATCTTACAATTAATTCTGGTGTTGATATCAATTTGACAGCAACGAATGATGTGAATATACCATCGGGTGTCGGTATTACTTTTGGTGATGATGGAGAAAAAATCGAAGGTGATGGTACAGATTTAACTATATCAGGTAATAACATTAATTTAACTGCAGTTGCAGACGTAAATATACCATCGGGTGTTGGATTAACATTCGCTACGGGTGAAAAACTTGAATCTGATGGAACAGATTTAAGTATAACTGTTGGTGCGAGTGGTGATATTAACATACCTGCAAATATTGGTATTACTTTTGGAGATGACGGAGAAAAAATTGAGGGTGATGGAACTGATTTAACTATTAGTGGTAACAAAATAAAGTTAGATAGTACTATGGTTACAGGTTCTTCTACTACAACTGGTTCATTTGCTCATGGTTATTTTGCAAGTAAAGTTGGTATTAATGAAACGGCGCCTGCAGAGGCATTGGAAGTAATTGGTAATATTAGTGGTTCAGGTACTGGCTCATTCCATCATAGTTTAGTTAGAGGATATTCATATTTGTTTGACGCTGGTGGTGAATATCTATTGGGTGATGGTACAGATTTAACAATCACATCAGGACAAGATATAAATCTTACAGCAACTACAGATATTAATATTCCATCAGGTGTAGGACTTACATTTGGAAATGATGGTGAAAAGATAGAGGGTGATGGAACTGATTTAGAAATAAAAGGTAATAACATTAAACTTACAGCTGATACTGATGTTATCATACCATCTAATGTTGGTTTACACTTTACAGATTCAGCTGAAAAAATAGAGTCAGATGGAACAAATTTAACTATAAATGCTGGAGCAGATATTAACTTAACTGCTGTATCTGATGTAAATATACCAAGTGGTGTTGGATTAACTTTCGGAGACGATGGTGAAAAAATTGAAGGTGATGGTACTGATTTAACTATAGCAGGTAATATTATTAACTTAAGCCCTGATGCTGATGTAAAAATTCCTGTTAACAAAGGTTTAATATTTGGTACGCATGAAAAGATTGAATCCGATGACACCGACTTGACAATTACTGTCGGAAGTGGTGGTGATATTAATATTGGTTCAGGTATTGGTCTTACTTTCGGAGATGATGGTGAGAAAATTGAAGGAGACGGCACAGATTTAACAGTAGCTTCAAGTAATGACTTACATTTAACTGCTACAACTGATATAAATGTTCCAAGTAATGTAGGATTAACATTCGGTAATGATGGAGAGAAGATAGAGGGAGATGGTACTCATCTTACAATCGCATCAAGTGATAAATTAAAATTAGATGTAGCAACTGATTTAGAAATAGATGTAGATGGTGGTGATATAAAGATAACTGATAATGGAGCGCATGTAGCTGATATATCTGCTACGGCAATTAGTGGTTCTTCAGTATCTACAGGTTCATTTGCATATGTAAATGTTACTTCAAAAATTAGTGGCTCTTCAGTATCTACAGGTTCGTTTGGAAGATTAGAATTAGCAGGAAATGCAAATATAGCTGGTAATATAACACTTGGCGGTAATATTAATATTGGTGATGCAGATACTGATGATATTGTTCTTGGTGGTGAGATAAAATCAAATATTATACCTGATGCAGATGCTACTTATGATTTAGGTAGTTCTACTAAAGGATGGAATGACTTACACTTAGGTAGTGGTGGAGTTATTAATTTAGATGGTGGAGATGTAACATTAACACATTCATCTAATTTGGTAACAATAACAGGTGGAAGTATAAGAGTAGATAAGTTAGAAATAGATGGAGCAAATGATTATATAGATGTAGATACAGATTTAAAAATTATAGCTGCAGCAGATGTTGTAGTTGATCCAGGTGGTGGTGAGTTAAAGGTAGATGGTAATGTAGTTCCTAATAGTGATTCTGCTGATGATTTAGGTGCAAGTGGAACTGCTTGGAACAAATTATGGGTAGATGATATAGATTTAAATGCTCAAGGTAGTATTTCAATTGGTGGTACAGGAAGAATAGATTTAGATGCTGACGATGATACTTCAATTAGGGCTTCAGCAGATGATGTAATAACATTCGAAGCAGGTGCAGTTGATATTGCACAGATGACTGCTACTAAAGCTATTAGTGGTTCATCAATCTCAACGGGCTCGTTTGGTAGATTAGAAGTAGCAGGTAATACAAAACTTACAGGTGATATTACAGTTGGTGGAAATTTAACACTTGGTGATGCAGCTAGTGATTCTGTTAGTATAACAGCAGATTTAACTTCTAATTTAATACCAAATACAGACAATACTTATGATTTAGGTTCAAGTGGACAACAATGGAAAGATTTATATGTAAATGGAATTGGTTATATTGATTCATTAGGTACAGATGCCGATCCTGTTACGGCTTATATTAACGCTGGTGAAATTGATGGAGCAGTTATTGGTGGAGAATCAGCCGCAGCCGCAACAGTTACAACACTTTCAGCGACTGGAGATGTTGATTTAGGAGATGCAACAAGTGATACCATTACGGCAACAGCTAGATTCGATTCTGATATAGTACCATCTACAGATAGTGCAAGAGATTTAGGAACTTCAGCATTACAATTTGCAGAAGCTCATATTGATACTGGTTATATAGACGCAATTACTGCTACAACTGTAGCTACATCAGGAAATGTTAGTGGTTCATCTGTATCAACTGGTTCATTTGGAAAAGTTTTGGGAGATGCATCAGCTATGACTAACGTTACAGATGATGGTGCATTAGCTTTCTCAATAGTATTCGGAGGTTAATTTTGAAAAATTCGATATTTATAGTAGAAGAAATGTGTAAAAATAGGAACAAATAATGGCAAATACCTTTAAAAATGCAGCAACTGGATCTAATACAACAATAAATCCATTTTATACTTGCCCATCAGCTACAACTGGTGTAGTTCACGCAATTTATGTGAGTAATATTGATGGAGTAAATGATGCTACAATAAATGTTACAGTTAGTGGTAGTGCCAATTTTACAACACGAAGACATATAATGAAAACAGTAAACGTACCTGCAGACTCAACCCTTGTTATTGAGAAACCAATTAATTTGGGAGCGGGAGATAAATTAGAAACACAAGCATCAGCGAATGGTGATTTAGAAGTATTCGCAAGTATTCTGGAGATAACCTAATGGGAGATGTCAGTTATATAGGAAAAAAACGGATAAATTCCAATACAGATGTTATAGGTGATCTTGTAGTAACGGGATCAATAAGTTCTACTGGTGCAATTAAAGAGGCAGGTGTTGCTTTAGCAACATTAGATGCAATACAGAACATGGTTATATACGATGACAGTTTAAACACAATTTTTAATTTTGATTATGTTGGAACAACCGATGGAGATATTGTTGTTCACAAGATAGGAAATTAAACTTAACAATATGATATTTATTTAATATAGGAACAAAAAATGGCTAAATTACACAACGCATTAGCAACAACAGAATTGCATAATCCGAAAGGTATCGGAGTAGAAAGTTTTACCGAAGAACTATTAACGATGAGCGCATCGTTAGGTGCGGTTAGTGCTAGTGCAAGTATGGTCCCACATACAACCGACGTTTTCAGTTTAGGAACTGATTCATTACGTTGGAATAATATTATTGCCGCAGGTAATGTTTCATCTTCAGCAGCTTCTACAGGATCTTTTGGTAGATTAGAGTTAGCAGGAGATGCAAGTGTTACAGGAAAATTAACTATAGCTGGTGGAACTACAACAATTGGTGATGCAGCTACAGATACATTAGTTATAACAGCAGATTTGGCATCAAACCTTATACCAGACGCTGATGGAACAAGAGATATTGGTAGTGCAGCAGCTTCTTGGAACGATACTTGGTTTGATGGTACAGGTTCTTTTGGTAAAGTTTTAGTTACAGATAAACTTTTTCTTCATGACTCTGGTGGTGAGTATATTGAAGGTGATGGTACGGATTTAAACTTGGTATCAAGTGCTGATATTAACATACCATCTGCTATTGGTCTTACATTCGGTGATGACGGTGAAAAAATTGAGGGAGACGGCACAGATTTAACAGTAGCTTCAAGTGCTAAGTTAAACCTAAGCGCTACTTCAGATGTTCACATACCTACTGATGTTGGTATTGTGTTTGGTGGAGCTAGTGAGAAAATTGAGGGAGACGGTACAGACTTAACAATCGCTGGTGCAGATATTAACTTAACTGCAGTGGGTGATGTTAATATTCCATCAGGCGTAGGTGTAACTTTTGGAGACGATGGGGAAAAAATTGAGGGAGACGGCACAGATTTAACTATAGCAGGTAACAATATTAATCTTACTGCAGTAGCTGACGTAAACATACCATCAGGAGTAGGACTTACTTTTGCTACGGCTGAAAAAATAGAATCAGATGGAACAGATTTAAGTATAACCGTAGGTGGAAGTGGTGATATTAACATTCCAGCTAACATCGGATTAACATTCGGTGATGACGGAGAAAAAATTGAAGGTGACGGAACAGATTTAACTATTGCAGGTAATAATATTAATCTTACCGCAGTAGCTGATGTGGTAGTTCCTGCAAATGTTGGTGTTACATTCGGAACAGGTGAGAAAATAGAAGGAAATAATACAGATTTAACAGTTACTTCTGGAGCAGATATTAACTTAACTGCTACGGCTGATGTAAACATTCCTGCTAATATTGGTCTTACCTTTGGTGATGATGGTGAGAAGATAGAAGGTGATGGTACTGATTTAACTATAGCGTCAAGCGCAGCATTAACTTTAGACGTAGGAACAGATTTAGCAATAAATGTTGATGGTGGAGATGTAACTTTTCACGATGACGCAGCTCACTTAGCTAACATATCCATTAGTAAAATTAGTGGTTCAGCAACATCAACTGGTTCTTTTGCTGAAGGTAGAATTATAAATAAACTTGGTGTTGCAACAAACACACCAGGCGAAGCATTAGAAGTTCTTGGAAATGTAAGTGGTTCAGGTACAGGTTCATTTCATCATGGATTAATTAGACAAAGGTTATATACATATGATGCAGGTGGTGAATTTTTAAGTGGTGATGGAACAGATTTAACTATAAACTCAGGCGCAGACTTAAATTTAACTGCTACGACTGACATTAATGTTCCAAGTGCTGTAGGTCTTACTTTTGGTAATGATGGTGAGAAGATAGAAGGTGATGGTACGGACTTAACTGTAGCGTCAAGTGCTAAATTAAATCTTACAGCAACTTCTGATGTTCATATACCTAAAAACGTAGGTATAGTATTTGACGATAATGCAAGTGAAAAAATAGAATCAAATGACACAGACTTAACTGTAAATTCAGGAGCTAAAATCAATTTAACAGCAACAAGTGATGTTGTAATTCCAGTTAACATTGGTCTTCATTTTGGTGATGGTAATGAGAAGATAGAATCTAATAATACTGATCTTACACTTAATTCAGGTGTTGATATCAATCTAACGGCTACAACTGATATTAATGTTCCATCAGGTGTAGGTCTTACTTTTGGAGACGATGGTGAAAAGATAGAGGGCGACGGAACTGATATGACTATCGCTTCAAGTGGAGATTTAACATTATCTTCAGGTGGAAATACAATAATTGAAACTGTTACACTTAATGGTGGAAATGTAACAATTCCTGGTAATTTAACTGTTACTGGTGATAGACTTGAAGCTCAAGTCGGTAGTTTACAAGTTGCCGACCATACAATAACAGTTGGTAGTGGTTCAGCTACATCAGCTCTTATGCAGAATGGTGGTATAGATTGGGGTATAAGTGGTAGTATAGCATTTTTAAGATACAGACACGCTGGAACGGCAATATCCTCAAGTGTATTTTTGGAAGCACCTAAACTTACAGTAGACACAATCACATTAGATGCCGCTGAAATAGATGCAAGTGGCGCATTAGATATAGATACAGGTGGTGATTTAACTTTATCTGCTACAGGAGATGTCAATATCCCAGCTGATATCGGATTAACTTTTGGTAATGACGGAGAAAAAATTGAAGGTGATGGAACTGACCTTACCGTAGCATCAAGTGCCAAATTAAACTTGACTGCTACTTCCGATGTTCATATACCTAAAAATGTAGGTATTGTATTTGATGACAACTCAAGTGAAAAGATAGAATCAAACGACACAGACTTGACTTTAAACTCAGGCGCTGATATAAATTTAACTGCTACGACTGACGTTAACATACCAGCAAACGTTGGTGTAACTTTTGGTGATGATGCTGAGAAGATTGAAGGTGATGGTACAGATTTAACTATAAGTGGTAATAATGTAAAAATAGATAGTGTTATGTTAAGTGGTTCTGCATCAACAACTGGCTCTTTTGGTGCTAGTTTGATTAGAAATAGACAACATTTCTTTGACATCGGTGGTGAATATCTAACAAGTGATGGAACAGATTTAACTATCGCATCAGGACAAGATATAAATCTTACAGCAACTACAGATATTAATGTTCCATCAGGTGTAGGTCTTACCTTTGGAAACGACGGAGAAAAAATCGAAGGCGATGGAACAGATTTAACTATAGCAGGTAATATTATTAATCTTACGGCAGTAGCTGATGTAGTAATACCTAACGATGTGGGTATTCAGTTTGGTGGAGCTAGTGAGAAAATTGAGGGAGACGGTACAGACTTAACAATCGCTGGTGCAAAAATTAATTTAGTTCCAGCTACTGACATTCATGTTCCACAAAACAAAGGTATTGTATTTGACGCTAATGGTTCTGAAAAAATAGAATCTGATGATACAGACTTGACTATAAATTCAGGAGCTAAAATAAATCTAACTGCAGTTTCAGATGTTCACATACCCAATAATGTTGGTATAGTCTTCGGTGGAGCTAGTGAGAAGATTGAGGGTGATGGAACTGATTTAACTATAGCTGGTGCAGATATTAACTTAACTGCAGTGGGTGATGTTAATATTCCATCAGGCGTAGGTGTAACTTTTGGTAATGATGGTGAAAAAATTGAAGGTGATGGTACAGATTTAACTATAGCAGGAAACATTATCAATCTTACGGCAGTAGCTGATGTAGTAATACCTAACGATGTGGGTATTCAGTTCGGTGGTGCTAGTGAAAAAATCGAAGGTGATGGTACTGACTTAACAATCGCTGGTGCAGATATTAACTTAACTGCAGTGGGTGATGTTAACATTCCATCAGGTGTAGGTCTTACCTTTGGAAATGACGGAGAAAAAATCGAAGGCGACGGAACAGATTTAGTAATTGCTGGAAACAATATCAGTCTTACAGCGGCAGCAGCAGTAATAGTTCCAAGTGGTATACCAATTCATTTCGTTGATTCTGCTGAAAAAATTGCATCAGACGGAACTGACTTAACAATTAATTCAGGTGCTAAAATAAATCTAACTGCAACTTCAGACGTTCATATTCCAAATGATGTTGGTATTGTGTTCGGTGGTGCTAGTGAAAAGATTGAGGGTGATGGAACTGACTTAGTAGTATCAGCAAATAACCTACTGATAGATTGCGTTGCTGATTTAACATTAGACGCTGCTGGTGATGACATCTTATTATCATCTGGTGGAACTCATGAAGGTAATATAAATCTTGCAAGTAGTAATCTAACATTTAAATCAATTGTATCTGATAAAGATATGATATTTCAAGGTAATGATGGTGGTTCAGGAATTACTGCACTTACATTAGATATGAGTGCAGCAGGACTTGCTAACTTTAACAATGACGTTGTTGCATTCTTTTCTTCAGACGAAAGATTGAAAGATAATATAATAAAAATTGGAAATCCATTATCAAAACTTTCAGAACTTCGTGGTGTAGAGTTCGATTGGAACAAAAACAAAGAAGCATTTGAGGGTGAACATTCTTATGGTGTTATAGCACAAGAAGTAGAAAAAGTTCTTCCTGAAATCGTAACTGAAAGAGGTGATGGATATAAGGCTGTTAAATATGAGTTAATAGTTCCATTATTGATAGAATCTATCAAAGAATTACATAAAAAAGTAGAGCATATCGAAAAAAATTGTGAATGTTTGAACAAGTAATTAATACTTATTATTAACATAAATTAAGAGGAAATGTTATGGCAGAAGAGTCAAAATTAGTTGACAAATTGGAAAAAGAATCTAAAGAAATAAAGTTTACAGAAGAAGAGTTAAATGGACTGAAGCAAATTCAGCAAGACTATCTTGAATGTCAAACTGCATTTGGTCAGGTTGCTATTCAAAAAATAGCACTTCAACAACAAATTGATACTTTGGCAAAATCAGAAGAAGAATACGCTAAAAAATATCAAGAAACTCAAGCAAAAGAGAGAGAAGTGGCTACAGAATTGAATGAAAAATATGGTTCTGGCAATTTAGATCCCCAAACTGGTGTATTTACACCAAATAGTTAAAAAACTATATTAAAAACAACAAAAAACCTATGCTTTAATGTGTTTGGGTTTCTTTGTTTATATTTATAAATAATTAAATAAAAATTTCTTTATTTTAATAAAACTCATTTAGGAGAAACTCAATGGCTGAAAGAATAGTAAGTCCTGGTGTATTTACGCAAGAACGAGACTTATCATTTCTTCCACAAGGTGTAGCGGATATAGGAGCGGCAATTATTGGCCCTACCTCTAAAGGTCCTGCTTTCACACCTACAATACTTAGAAATTATTCTGAGTTCGAAGAAGTGTTTGGTGGTCTCGATAAGCGTTTTTATACGCCATATACTGTACAACAATATTTACGTTCCGCTGGTTCGGTAACGGTCGTGAGGGTTTTAGGACTAGGTGGATATGTACCTGATATAATTACATTATCAAGTAGAATTAGTGGGTCAACTACAGATCACGCATTAGCTGTTTTAGCACCATCACGTGGTGGAACAAACGGAACTGCTGACTTGACACCATCTACAGGTAGTGGAACTTTTACTAATTACACTTTAGTAGTTAGTGGAAGTGGTATCACAACTTATACAAAAACGATTTCGTTTAGTACAGGTAGTGCAAATTATATTGGAGATGTCCTTAGTACAGACCCTCAGATATCAGATGATGGAGCAGGTACAACAATACCAGTTTATCTTTACAAAAACTTTAAGGGAATCCAACATTCCACAGGTTCAGGTGCTTGGCAATCGCCAGTTACAGCATCAACAGGAACACTTGTTTTAAATTCAGGTGTAACTACTTTTGATGCAAATGGTAATGCTGACACATGGACAGGTAACAAAGATTATAGTGTAGCTAGAACACCATACCTACAATCTCAATTGGTAGCTGGTTCAAGATATAACTTATTCAGAGTATATACTCGTTCACATGGAACAGTTATGAGTAAGACATATAAAGCTAATATTTTAAATGTAAAAGCAGCATCTGCAATAG
>Ga0209501_10004086_pt1 | contig 14242 bp, 9 predicted proteins | sample ArcticOcean_MG_C_4_FD_187434 | JGI IMG/M metagenome (GOLD analysis project Ga0209501, IMG submission 187434) | Marine microbial communities from western Arctic Ocean - ArcticOcean_MG_CB4_134 (SPAdes) (version 2) | ecosystem: Environmental > Aquatic > Marine > Oceanic | place: Arctic Ocean...
CTGGTTTTAAATCAGCAAGGTAAGGAGTTTTTTTAAATATTTTAGCAACATCCATTAGATCAAATTTAATTCCAATTTCATTTGCAAGTGCTGGTAAGTGTAGGGCAGCATTAGTTGATCCACCCGTAGCTGCTACAATTGTTGCAGCATTTTCTAAAGATTTTTTTGTAACAATATCCCTAGGACGAATATTTTTTTGCAATAGATTCATTACAGTTTTTCCACTTAATAATGCATACTTATCTCTTTCTTCGTATGGAGCAGGAGTTCCTGCTGAATAAGGTAAGGCTAATCCAATAGCTTCAGAGACACAGGCCATAGTGTTTGCGGTGAATTGTCCACCACATGCACCTGCACTTGGACAAGCAACAAGTTCTAGTTTTCTTAATTCTTTTGCAGACATTTTACCTGCAGAGTGTTTTCCAACTGCTTCAAAAACATCAACAACAGTTACATCTTTACCTTTATATTGACCGGGTAGAATTGAACCACCATAAATAAATACACTTGGAACATTTAATCTAACCATTGCCATCATCAAAGCTGGTAAAGATTTATCACAGCCAGCAATACCAACTAATGCATCGTAACAATGACCACGAACAGTAAGTTCTGTTGAGTCAGCTATAATTTCACGGGATACTAAAGAAGATTTCATTCCTTCGTGTCCCATTGCAATACCATCTGTTACAGTAATTGTACAAAATTCTCTTGGTGTTCCACCAGAAGCTCTCACACCCTTTTTAACTGATTGAGCTTGTCTCATTAAAGCAATATTACAAGGAGCAGCTTCATTCCAAGTTGATACAACGCCAACAAAAGGTTTTGCTACATCTTTTTCAGTTTCACCCATCGCGTAGTAAAAAGATCTATGCGGAGCTCTATCAGGGCCCAATGAAGTATGTCTGCTTGGTAATTTTTTCTTATTAAATTTTGTCATTATAAACTTTCTATTGTTACAGATATTCTTTTAATATCATTTTCTAAATTATTATAATTAGTTTTTTCTTGTTCAACAATCTCTTTTGGTGCTCTATCAACAAATCCTTTATTATCCAATCTTTGTGATATTTTATTCATTTCTTCTTGGTATTTATTTTGTCTAGTTGTTAAGCTTTCTTTAATTAACTCTAAATCAACATCCTCTGCAAAATACACTTTAAATAAATCACCAGAAACCATTAATGTGGCAGCAGGTTTTTTTAAATCTTTATCAAATAGATTATTAATTCGACCTAATTTTTTTAGAATGATTTCATTTTCAACAAAGAATGATTGTTCATTTTTACTAATGCCTTCTATGGAAATATCAATAAATGATCCCGGACTTACACTTAATTCATTTTTAAATGATCTTAATTCAGAGATAATACTAATAATCTTTTCAACTTGATTTGTGCTTGGATCCTTCTCTGATTTACCAATTGGCCAATTAGCTAACATTAAAAAATCTTTACCAGAATTATCAAACTTATTTTTAAGCCAAATTTCCTCTGTAACAAACGGTATAAAGGGATGAAGCAATATAAGTATTTGTTTAAATATATAAGCTGAAATCTCTCTAACTTCATCTTTAGCAGTTTCATCTTCAGAAAATAGTATAGTTTTAGATAGTTCTAGATACCAATCACAATAAGAGTGCCAAGCAAATTGATATGCATTTTTTGCCGCTTCATCAAACCTGTAATCTTTTAAGTTTTTTTCAATTTTGTCTTTAGCTTCAATTAACTCTGAATAAATCCACTTATTAATATTAATTGTTAAATTTGGTGTTTTATCAATTTTAGTAAAATCACAATTATTAGTAATTAAAAAATTATTAGCATTCCATAATTTATTTAAAAAGTTTCTGTAACCCTTAACTCTATCTTCTGAAAGTTTTACATCGGTTCCAGGTGAAGCCATTGAAAGTAAAGTAAATCTTAATGCATCAGCACTATATTTTTCAATTAAATCTAAAGGGTTAATTACATTGCCTTTTGACTTAGACATCTTCTGACCCTTCTCATCTTTAACAAGGGCATGAACATAAACATCTTTAAAAGGTTCTTTATCTAAAAACTCCATTCCAAACATAATCATTCTAGCAACCCAAAAAAATATAATATCAAAACCAGTAACTAGAACTGATGTTGGGTAAAATTTATCAACGTATTCTTTATTGTCTGGCCAACCTAATGTTGCAAAAGGCCATAATCCAGATGAAAACCATGTATCCAAAACATCTGGGTCACGAATTAAATCTACATCTTTTTTATAATGTTTTTTAGCATCTACTTTTGCTTTATCTTCATTTATTGCAACAAAGATCTTTTTATCAGGACCATACCAAGCAGGTATTTGATGACCCCACCATAGCTGTCTTGAAATACACCATGGCTCAATATTGTTCATCCATTGAAAATAAGTTTTGGACCAATTAGCTGGGAAAAAATTAGTTTTTTTAGAATTAACAATTTCCTTTGCTTTAACGGATAATTTTTTTGCATCAACAAACCATTGCTCAGTTAAAAATGGTTCAATAATTGAATTAGATCTATCTCCATAAGGAACATTGTTTTTAATATTTTCTTCTTTAACAAAAAATTCTTTTTCTTTAAGTTCTTTTAAAATTCTCTTTCTAGCTTCAAATCTATCAAGCCCAATATAATTTTTTGGTGCATTTTGATTAATTTTACCAGCTTCCGTAAAAATATTTATAATTTCTAAATCATTTCTTTGTCCAACTTCATAGTCATTAAAATCATGAGCTGGAGTAATTTTTAAAGCACCCGTACCTTGCTCTGGATCAGCATAATCATCTTCAATAATTTTAATCTTTCTGCCCACGATTGGAATAGTAACAGTTTTACCAACAAATTTTTTAAACCGATCGTCTTTAGGGTTTACAGCAATAGCAGTATCACCCAGCATAGTTTCAGGTCTTGTTGTGGCTATAGTAATAAAATCACTAGTACCATCTATTGGGTACTGAATATAATAAATTTTAGAATTAACCTCACGTTGATCAACTTCTAAATCTGAAATTGCGGTTTTTAATACGGTATCCCAATTAACTAATTTTTCTGCCTTATAAATTAAACCTTTTTTGTGAAGTTCAACAAAAACTTTTAATACTGATTTAGAAAGGTTTTCATCCATCGTAAAAGCATTTCTAGACCAATCACATGAACACCCTAATTTTTTGAGTTGATTTAAAATTATATCACCGTGTTCTTGTTTCCATTCCCAAACTTTTTCTATAAACTTTTCTCTTCCAATCTCATTTTTATCAATGCCTTCTGCAGTTAATTTTTTCTCAACTAAAGCTTGTGTGGCAATACCAGCATGATCTGTTCCAGGTTGCCATAATGTTTCATAATTATTCATACGATGATACCTAACAAGCAGATCTTGAATTGAATTATTTAGGGCATGCCCCATATGAAGACTTCCAGTCACATTTGGTGGCGGTATAACTACAGAAAATTGTTTCTTATTTTTAGTGGGTTTAAATAAATTATTTTTTTCCCAATAAGAATAAATCTTATCTTCAACGTCTTTATGTATATATTTATCATCACTCATAATGCTCATAACTTTATAATTTAATAATATGAATTAACAATAATCATTTTGAAAGCTTATTTGGTAGACTAATTTTATATATTTAATATATAAAAGGGTCTCTATTTGTTTTAAAATGAGATGTGATGGCAACGTGGCGGAATGGTTACGCAGAGGATTGCAAATCCTTGTATCCCAGTTCGATTCTGGGCGTTGCCTCCAAAAAAAAATCTTGTTTTACTCTTAAAAAAAAGTAAGTTGTGTTTTTAATATTCCTCGGTAGCTCAGTTGGTAGAGCAGTTGACTGTTAATCAATTGGTCGTAGGTTCGAGTCCTACCCGAGGAGCCATAAATATTACCTTCAAATTTTTTGATATATTTAATCTATAATTTTTAGAATTATAAATATGAATTTTAATAATGATTTTTAATTTTTAGAAGATTTCAAATAAAGAGTTTAATAATAAAATTTTTAAAGTGTCTTAAAGTTAATATTTACTTAGACTGCTTTTGAAATTCCAATAGCTGAACTTTGTAAAGATTTACTAAACTTCAATTTTTGATCATTATTAAGTTCTGAATAAAGCTTAACTAAAAAATTATAGTTAACATTCATGTGACCTTCTTGAGATTTTTCAGCATTTATTAAATATTCTGAAAAATCTTCAAAAAAATAATTAACTGGCACTTTTAAATAATTCGCCAATTGAAGTAGTCTTATTGAGCTAACTCCATTAGTTCCTTTTTCATATTTTTGAATTTGTTGAAATGTAACGTTGATTGCTTTTGCTACTTTTGTTTGTGTGAGACCTAAAGCTAATCTTCTTAGCTTTAATTTATTACCTAAATGTTTGTTAAAATTATCTTCCATTAAGACCCCTCTTAAATTTATTTAAAAAATCTATTGAACTCATTTTTAGATGTTATCGCAATAGAAAAATTTTTTATTTTAAGATATTAAGTGTGAAAACTGAATATGTGTCAAGATATTATATAAGAATTTTAATAGATAATTTAGTTGAACTATACAAAAAAATGGCCCTACAAAATTTGACTTAGAAAAAGTTTAGTACGTTCGTTCTTTGGATTAGCAAAAAAATCACTGGTTATTGCCTTTTCTACAATCATACCTTCATCCATAAAAATCATTTGATCAGCTACTTCTTTAGCAAATCCCATTTCGTGAGTTACAACAATCATAGTCATCCCTTGTTTTGCTAAATTAACCATAACATCAAGTACTTCTTTGATCATCTCAGGATCCAAAGCAGAGGTAGGCTCATCAAATAACATTATCTTAGGTTCCATACAAAGAGCCCTAGCAATAGCAACTCTTTGTTGTTGTCCACCAGAGAGTTGTCCTGGGAATTTTTGCGCCTGATCTAAAATTTGTACTCTTTCAAGGTGTTCTAATGCTAATTTTTCTGCTTCTTTTTTAGACATTTTTTTAACCCATATTGGAGCTAAGGTACAGTTGTCTAGAATTGATAAATGTGGAAATAAATTAAACTGTTGAAATACCATTCCAACTTCAGCTCTAACTTGTTCTATATTTTTCGTGTCTTCAGAGATTTCAGTACCATCTACGATGATTGATCCTTTTTGATGTTCTTCAAGTCTGTTAATGCATCTAATTAAAGTTGATTTTCCAGATCCTGAAGGTCCACAAACTACAATTTTTTCTTTTGGTTTAACTTCAAGGTTTATTTCTTTTAACACCTGAAAGTCACCAAACCATTTATTTACATTTTGAATTTGAATGATTGAATCTGACATAATTTATCTATCTGTTTTATATTTTAGTTCTAATTTTTGACTATATTTACTCATACTGTAACAAATAATCCAGAATATTATTCCAGCAAACACATATCCTTCCATTGAAAAACCTAACCATTTTGGATTTGTTTTAGCTAAATTTAACATTCCAACTAATTCTAAAAGACCAACAACAAATATTAATGGTGTATCTTTTATAAGAGCTAAGAATGTATTGGCTATACCTGGAATTACTAATTTTAGAGCCTGAGGAAGAATAACAAACACGTGCATTCTCCAATAACCCATACCAAGGGATTTTGCAGCATCGTATTGACCTCTGGGTAGAGCTTGCAGCCCACCTCTTATTACTTCAGCTGTATAAGCGGCTTCAAATAATGTGATCGCTACAACAACTCTAATTAGTTTATCTATATAGGTGCCTTCAGGCAAAAACATAGGGAACATTACTGCTGACATAAAAAGTACAGTAATTAAAGGAACACCTCTCCAGAATTCAATAAAAGAAAGTGATGAATATTTAATAATAGGTAAATTAGATCTTCTACCCAAAGCCAACATCATTCCCAAAGGGAAACAAAAAATTAGAGAAAAGAAAGATACCATGAAGGTTAAAGATAACCCTCCCCAAGCACCTGTCTCTACCCACACTAACCCAAAAGAACCTCCAGAAATTATGTAATAGATCAGGGCAAAAGAAATAATAGGTAATAAAAAAGTATAATAAAGTGAAAGATAATTTTTAAGCCTAGTTGGAACAAAAAAACCAGCTGCCATAAATACAAGAACAGCAATAAATGTAACGTTAACTCTCCATTGTTCTGCATTAGGGTACATCCCATACATAAACCTATTAAACCAAACTTTAATATAAACCCAACATGCACCACCACCTGTACACGCTTCTTTGGTATCTCCAACAATAGTTGCATCAAAAATAAGCCAATTTAATAAAGGGGGTAGTCCAAAAATTATAAGCAAAATTATAGATACACTTAAAACAGCATTAAAATTACTAGTATTAATATTTTTATTTATATTATCTAAAATTTTTATACCTGAGAATTCAATTCTAATAAAATGAAGTCCAATAACTGCAAAAATTAATGGAATAAAAAAATTAATAATCCTAGGTAAAAAAGAAGTAATGTTTGTATTTAAAAAGTTATTTAAATAAAAATCAAGAATTCCAAATGTAAAAAACACCATACCCAGCGTAAGAAATAAAGGTAAATTATTATTATCTGGTTTTAATAAATTAATTTTTGTCATAATTTTACTTTTCTTGTATTGCTATTCTTTTATTGTACCAGTTCATTAATAACGAAATACTCAAACTAATAGTCAAATAAGTTGCCATTGTAATACCTACAATTTCTATAGCTTTACCCGTTTGCATCATCGCTGTTCCAGCAAAAACTAAAACTAAATCTGGGTATGCAATAGCAGCAGCAAGAGATGAGTTTTTAGTTAAGTTTAAATATTGGTTCGTAGTAGGCGGTATAATAATTCTTAATGCTTGAGGCATAACTACTAATTTTAAAACCTGACCTGGGGTAAGACCTATTGAGGCTGCCGCCTCTTTTTGACCTTTACCAATACCTTGAATTCCTGCCCTAACATTTTCGGCAATAAATGTTGCTGTATAAAGTGTAAGTGCCAGAGTAAGAGCAATTAATTCAGGTGGAATCTTTAAACCGCCGTCGAAAGTATATGACGATTGAGACATTTGCCTGATTACAGGAAAACTCCAAGATAAATCCACACCACCAATTAAAAAAGTTAATAATGGCAATCCTATAAAAATTGCTAATGAGATTATTAATACTGGTAATCTTTTACCTTTTTGTTCTTGTTTCTTTTTTGCGTACCTTGCAAAGAAAAAAATTATGATCATTGCAATAATTATTGTTGTAAAGAAAACATCAAAGTTTGTCCAAATTGGAGCTGGTGTGTAAAGTCCTTTGATTGTCATAAAAGATGAGTTTAATAACATAGGAGCGTCTTCAAGCATTGGTAAGGCTCTTAACGCAGCAAAGTACCAAAAGAAAATCTGTAATAATAAAGGAATATTTCTAAAAAATTCTATGTAAAAAGAAGCTGTTTTTCTGATTAAATAATTTGGTGATAAACGCGCAACACCAACAATAGCACCTAGTAGAGTGGCTAAAATAATTCCTATAAAAGCAACAAGAAGTGTGTTTAGCAGCCCAACTAAGTAGGCTCTGGCGTATGTATGAGAACCGTCATAATCTATTAAAGAAAATTGTATATCAAAAGAAGCTTGGGTTTTTAAAAAACTGAAACCAAATTCTAAACCTCTTGTACCCATGTTCTCTTGGGCGTTCATTGTAAAGAAACCAAATACTATCACTATAAATAGTAAAGTTAATAGTTGAGGTAGGATTTTTTTTAATTTCATTTGTGAAGCATTATAAAAAAAGGGCCAGATAAATCTAGCCCTTTTTAAATTATTTTAGATAATAATTATCTAGCTGGTGGAGTATATAATAGTCCGCCTTTAGTCCAAATATTGTTTGGACCTCTGTCAGGTAAAATACCAGTGTCAGCTATATTTCTCTTATAACTTTCACCGTAGTTTCCAACTTGCTTGATAATTCTTAAGCTCCAGTCTTGATCTAGACCTAAATATGATCCTAATTCACCTTCAGTACCAACTAATCTTTTAATTGCTGGGTTTTCTGAAACTTTCATAGCATCAGCATTTGAAGAAGAAATACCGTATTCTTCAGCTTCGATCATTACGTTTAGAGACCATCTTACGATGTCTTCCCAAACTGCATCACCTTGACGTACAACAGGTCCTAGAGGCTCTTTAGAGATAGTCTCTGGTAACACTAAGTGATCATCAGGGCTAGACAATTTTGTTCTTTGTGCTGCTAGACCAGATTTATCAGTTGTGTAAGTATCACATCTGCCTGAGTCATAAGCTGCAACAACTTCATCGGCTTTTTCAAAAGCAACTGGCTCATAAGAAATTCCTTTTGAATTAAAGAAGTCTCTCATGTTAAGTTCAGTAGTAGTTCCGATGTTAGTACAAGCTGAAATTCCATTTTTGAATTGACTCGTAGAAGTAATTCCTGAGTCTTTTCTAACCATGAAACCTTGACCGTCATAGAAGTTTACACCAACGAATGTTACACCAAGATCCGCGTCTCTTGAAAGTGTCCAAGTTGTATTTCTAGATAAGATATCAATCTCACCAGAAGTTAGAGCTGTAAATCTTTCTTTAGCACTTAGTGGAGTGAACTTAACTTTGTTCGCGTCACCTAATACTGCAGCAGCAACCGCTCTACATACATCAACGTCAACACCAGTCCAATTTCCAGCAGCGTCAGCATTTGAAAATCCTGGTAAACCTTGAGATACACCACATCTTACAAAACCTTTTTTCATAGTGTTTTTAAGAGTTTTAGACTTCTTAGCAGCCATTGTTTCTGTTGTAAAAGCGAACAGAACTGCAACCATAGCAACTAGAGAAGTTAATTGTTTTACGTATTTAAACATATTTTATTCCTCTGTTTTATTTAGTTATTTGTTAACAAATAATTCAAATAAATTTGAATTATTTAGATTATCTATCAGTATCTAAATTTGATCAAAGAAAAATTCAGCCTATTAGAATTGCTCTAACTACATGTGGTAGGAATAAAAATTATATTCATACATCTTGATTATGGTGCACTCTGGTGGACTCGAACCACCGACCCTCGGTTTAGAAAACAGATGCTCTATCCAGCTGAGCTAAGAGTGCATATAATAATATTAAATATATTTATAGTACGAATTTAATTTTTAAAAAGAAATTTTTTACAAATAATTAATAAAGTTAAAAGCTCTAGACGACCGATAACCATGAAGAAAATTAGATAGTATTTGGTAAAAAATTGCAAATCATAGAAACTAAAGTCAGAGAGACCATACATAGATGAGTTGACTGTATTCATCAACGTTAAGATTGATAATTTGAAGGAATTTTCAAATTCAATACCACTTAAAGTTAATAGAAAAGTTAAGAACAATAAAGATATAATAAAAATTATTACTGTTAAAAAATATTTATAAATCTCATTTAATTGAAAAAATTCTTTAGAAAATAAATGTTTATTAACAAAAATATTTTTTGGTCTACTATATGATAATATTTCATTAATCGAGTATTTGAATAAAGAATAAATCTTTAAAAACCTTATACCTGAACTCGTAGAGAAAAAAGATCCTCCAATCATAACTAATATCAAAAAGATGAATGATATATTTTGTGAGGTGTTATCAAGAGAAAAGCCTATGTTAGAAACGCTACTTGTTAAGGATAAAAATAATTCACTAAAATTATTATCAAAATTAAGAAATATAAAAAAAATAATTAATAAAGTTAGAAGATAAAATAATAAATGAATATCTTCATTAAAAAAATTCAAATTATGATTTTTTGTAAAAATTAAATTGTATGACAAAAAAATACTGAAAAAAGATGTTAGCATTAACAGGGATGTAATTATAATCTGTGAATTATTAATCAATATATTAGATAAGTTGTTTGATGGTAAAAAACCACCTGATGAAATAACAGTCATGGCTAAATTTAAAGAATAAAACATTCTCATCTCAAAAATATTTAAAATAACAAAAATTCCTAATGTTATTAAAGAATATAAAAGAAAAATTTTCAACGATTGTTTTAAAGTTTCTGCCTTATTAAACGATATAAAATTTGTTAAAGATTTTTTAAAACTATGATCAAAAATATCTATTAAAAGTATAATAGAAAATAAAAAGTAAAGGCCCCCAACCCACTGTGATGCCGATCTCCATAAAATAAGACTTTGATCTATATGATTAATATTATCAAAAATAGTAAAGCCTGTTGATGTAAATCCAGAAATTGCCTCGAAGTAAGAATTAACAAAAGTTAAATTGTAAATGCTAAAGTAAAAGGGTATTGCAATTATTAATGGTAATAAAAAATAACCAAGTAATATGGTAATAATTTTTTCATAGATTGTTATTTTTTTTTCTTCCTTATTTTTAGATATATAAAATATTATGGTTAAAACGATCGATAATAAAAAAGTATAAACATACGTATTCAAATTAAGGTATAAATTTAAATAATACGAATAAACAATATTAAAAAATGAGAGAATTGAAATTATTCCACAAAAAACACTCAAATAAATGAGTTTAATATAATTCATTTAATTAGATTGAACTTATACGAAACATGTTTTCAACAACATGTAAAAAATCTTTTTTTGCTAATAAAACAACAATATCTTCTTTTTTAAACACAAAATTAGACCTAGGAATAATTACCTCTTCCCCTCTTAAAATTGCACCAACGCGTATCTCATCTGGTAAGTTTGAATTTTTTAATTCTTTATTTATTAACTCTGAAGTCTCAACTATTTCTGCTTCAATAATTTCGTATTCACCGTTTAGTATACTGTATGCATTTGCTATTGAGCCTTTGTGAATATGTTTCAATATACTGGATACAGTATTCATTCTAGGATCAATAAAATCATCTATTTTTAGGGAGGACTGGAGTAAAGAGTAATTAGGTTTATTTATTAATGCCATTGTTCTTTTGTCACTTAATTCACTATTATCTTTGGCAAATTTTTCAACCAATACACTTACCATTAAATTATCTTCATCATCATTTGTAAGGGCTAGTACTGTTTGAACTTCATCGATATTTGCTTCCAACAAAACCTCTTCATCGAGGGCATCACCGTTAATTACAATTGTATTATTAAGTTCACTTGCAATAAGTTCTGCTCTTTCTTTATTTTTTTCAATAATTTTTACTCTAGCTGAGTCAAAACTTTCTTCTAAATTTTTAGCTAAATTAAAACCAATGTTTCCACCACCAATTATCAAAATTTTATTTGAGATTTTTTCATTATGCCCAAAAGCATTCAATGTATCTTTCATTTGAGAGGCATTAATTATAACGTAAGCCCTATCATCTTTAAGCATGATGTCAGTTTTTCTGAGTACAACAAATTTATCATCTCTAATAACGCCCATAATATTAGCATCTAATAAAGGAAATTTTTTAGTAAGCGCATTTAGTTTAATATCTTTTAGAGAACATTTTTCATTAATTAAAATTTCAAGCAATCTAATTCTATTGTCAGCAAATGGAACGTTGTCTAGAGCGCCGGGAGCTTCTAATTTTCTTTGCAAAGACTTAGCAATTTCAATTTCAGGTGAAATAATTACATCAATTGGTAAGTTTTCTTTGTTATAAACTTTTGTAAATTTAGGATTTAGATAGTCTTGAGATCTTATTCTTGCAATCTTTTTTTGAACATTAAAAATTGAAAATGCAATTTGGCATATAAGCATATTAATTTCATCATTACGTGTTACAGCAATTATCATATCTGCATCTGACGCATTTGCTTTTTCTAAGATTGATGGATATGTAGCTTTACCAACAATGGATTTTACATCCAGTGTTTCGTCAATTTTTTGAATGTCTTCACTTGATTGATCAATTACAGTTATTGAATGACCCTGTTCACTTAAAATTTTAGCTATGGTAAAACCGACTCTACCGGCTCCACAAATAATTATATTCATTTAATTTAATTCCTTAATCCCTAAGCCTTTTAATTTTCTATGTAAGGCAGATCTTTCCATTCCAATAAAATCAGCAGTTTTTGATATATTGCCATCAAATTTTTTCAATTGTGTAGTTAAATACTCCTTTTCAAAAATTTCTCTAGCTTCTTTTAATGGTATAGATAATGAGTTTTCTGAGTTTTTATTATTAATTTCTGGGGTTTTTAGCGATTCCTTTATAATATTTGAAATTTTATCAGAGGTATCAGGGCAAAGTATGGCAATTCTTTCAATTAAATTTCTTAATTCTCTAATATTGCCAGGCCAATCATAATTAAGTAAATAATTATTGTTTGTATTTATATTCATTTTTTTCAAGTTATAATTTTTCGAGACTTTCTCTGAAAAATATTCAACCAACAAAGGGATATCCGAAACTCTGTTTTTGAGTGGTTCTATATTAATCTCAAAGACATTTAATCTATGATAAAGATCTTCTCTAAAATTTCCATTTTCTATTTCTTTTTTAATATCTTTGCTTGATGAGCATATAATTCTAACATTAACATTGATATCATGATTACCATTAATCCTTTTAAATTTTTGATCTATTAATACGCGCAAAATTTTAGATTGAGTGTCGAGTGGTATTTCTGAAATTTCATCTATTAGAAGAATTCCTCCAGTAGATTTTTCTAAAGCACCATAAGAAATTGAACCATTATTTTTTTCCTCTCCAAATAATTCTAATTCGTATTTTTTGATATCTAATAAGGCTCCATTTAAAGTTATGAAAGGTCCATTTTGTCGTTGAGATTCTTTGTGTATTTTTCTTGCAATTAATTCTTTACCAGAGCCTGTTGGACCATTGATAAAAATTCTACTTTCAGAAATTGAAATTTTTTTAATTTGTTCTTTAATATTCTTAATGTTTTCACTATCACCTATTAGTTCATAAGAATAAAAAAGTTTGTTTTCAAATTCTTTATTTTTATTTTTTAAATTAATATTTTCTACAGCACGATTAACAAAATTTAATAATCTTTCTTGATTAAATGGTTTCTCAATAAATTCAAAGGCTCCTGCTTTAAGTGCTTTTATTGCCATTTCAACATTTGCGTGGCCTGTGATTATGATTACCGGTATATTTTTATCTTTAGTTTTGATGTGAGATAATAATTCCAAACCATCATTATCTCCCTTATCTAATTTAACATCAATGATTGCAACATCAGGAAGTTTTTTATCTATTTCATTTAATGCTTGATTATAGTTAGCTGCAAGTCTAGTTTTATAACCAGCGTCACTAATTAAATCGTTAATAATATTTCTAATATCTGTATTATCATCAATAATTAGTATTTCTGTGCTCATTTTATAAACTTAACTTTTATTTTTGCTCCATTTTGAATGGGTATAAATTCTATTGATCCATTGTGGTCATTTATTGTTTTATTAACAATAGCTAAACCTAGGCCGGTACCACTTTTTTTTGTAGTAAAATAAGGGTTCAAAACATTTTTTATATTGTCCTTAAAAATCGCAAAACCTAAACCATTATCAGTAATTGTGAAATCTATATTATCTAGATTGTCATTTAAAGTCAGATCAATATTACCTTTCAAATCTAAGTTAATTAATTTTTTTTCTTGAATACTTTCTATGGAGTTTTTTATAAGATTAAAGAAAACTCTACTTAATTGCTCATTATCTGAATTAAGAATTATATTATCAATATTAGAATAGTAATTAATTGAGATGCTCTTATCTAATTCTTGGATCAAATTAATATTATCTTTTATCAAAGTTACTAAATTATTATCTTTAAGTATTGGCTTTGGCATTCTTGCAAAATCAGAAAATTCATTTACTAGATTTTCAATTTGTTTTATTTGTTTTCCAATAATTTTTAAGCTTTTAGTAAAATCTTCTTTTTGTTCAATTTCAATTTTATCTGAATATTTACTTTTTAATCTGTCTATAGTTAATTGAATAGGTGTAAGAGGGTTTTTAATTTCATGGGCTAATTTTCTAGCTAGACTCTCCCAAGCTTCATGTCTTTCATTGATAATTAATTTTTCTTGTTGTGCTCTTAATTTATCGGTCATTAAATTAAAATTTTTATTCAAAATCTCAATATCCTTGTCAGCTTTTATTTCAGGAACTTTTGTATTCAAATTTCCTCTACCGATATTTGATGATGCGATGATTAAGTTATTAATTGATCTAAAAAATCTTGATGAAAATTTTATGGCTATTGATATAGATAAAAATAATAACAGAGAAACTATAACAAGATAAATAAAGACAAAAGAAATTT
>Ga0209501_10004102_pt1 | contig 14208 bp, 29 predicted proteins | sample ArcticOcean_MG_C_4_FD_187434 | JGI IMG/M metagenome (GOLD analysis project Ga0209501, IMG submission 187434) | Marine microbial communities from western Arctic Ocean - ArcticOcean_MG_CB4_134 (SPAdes) (version 2) | ecosystem: Environmental > Aquatic > Marine > Oceanic | place: Arctic Ocean...
CCCCCCCAATCAATTATAAAAATTAAAAAGTTTTTTTAAAAAATTATTTATTAAAATTTAAATTAAATTGTTTTACTAAATATTTTAAACAAAATAATTTCCTATTGTTGTATTTTTTCATTGAAAAGGTGCCGTTGAAGTGTCCAACCCAATTAAAATAACGTTTCTTGTGTATCTTTGTATGCCATGTTAAAAATATATTGTCCAAGTTCACTGGCAACACAATTTCTATACATGGTCGTTTGTTTTGATTGTGGTATATTGAATTTATTTAAATCAATTCCTAACTTCTTGGACCATTCTGCATTTGTAGTGTCCAATAACTTGTCGCAAGTAAATTGTTTTTCATTTAATGGAAAGTTAGACCAAAAAAGGTGCCGCTGAAGTTTTTTAGCCGGGATTAGTGGTTTATAGTATGGCATAACATTTTCAACACAATACTTTCCTTTGAAATAATGTTTTAACAATAGTATTTCCTCGTACAATTTCATGTCAGGGTATACGGGTTTTACTGCTTCATGTATTGTGCAGCCCATCTTTCTTAAACATGAGTGACTAGGGCATGGCGGGCTTGCCCAAATAAAATCAAACTCGCTAAAGTGATTTAATAAATAATCGTGGGCGTCGCCAAGTATTACATTATCATTAGGGTATAATTTTCTATAAACATTAGCTATAATACTATCATACTCAATGGCTGTAACGTCAACATCTTTCCATTTTCGTCTGTTGCCACCAATGCCACAATACAAATTTAATACTTTAATCATTATTCATCATTCTCATTTAATGTATCTTGCTTTGGTAGTTTAAACTCAATGTTTAGCCATACCCTATTATCGTGGGTTTTAGATTCTTCATAGTATTCTGAAAAGGCTTTAGAGAATTGTCCCATACCAAGCGGGCTTGTGCCAAGTGAATACATGGTATTTTTATAAAATTGATAGGTATCTCGTTTAGTCTGTGAGTTTTCTGAATCTATAATATAATTTTCTATAAAATCATTTACCGGGTCGGCTGATTCGTTCCACATTCTTTGTATTGTTTTCCAGTTCTTTGAATGTGAAAATTTATTATTTTTGTATAATTCTTTTGCTATATACATTAGATTAGAAAAAACTATATCCATTTCCTTTCTGTTAGATAGTAATTTTTCTTTCAAATTGCTATCTCTTTGTGGGTCGTTTTCAAAATTGCGACGCCAAACAACTAAAATCCATCGCCGGAAAAAACCTTGAGATTGGTCAAACGAACGAGGAAATTTATTTGAGGAAAATACTAAAGTTGAAAACGGGTATAAATTAAATCCTTGTTGGTTTTTGTTTTGAACATAGATAGGCTCGCCGCTTGACAAATCTTTGATAATTCCTGTATGTCTTAATTCATTTTTTTCTAAATCAGAAAATATATTTGCAAGTTTGCTTTCAAGCCTGGCGGCTGCAAACTTATCGTCTGACAATACCTGTAAGGGAATATGTGAAATATTATCTCTACCCAACATCTTAGCCAAATAATCCAAAAGCACTGACTTGCCATTTTCTCCAGTTCCTAACATGATAAACGATTTCTCGTCAATGTTTTGTCTGATAAATGTGGACGCCATCATTTCTAAAACTGTCTCAATATTTTCAGTGGCAACAATGTCATTAATTGTAAATGAATTTTTTAAATATTTCCAAAACAAAGTTTTTTTTAAATCATTAGGCTTAGGAATATAGAAGCTACAAGGGATTAAAATCTTTGATAAGTTCTTTGAAGTATGCGGATATAATTTCATTTTTTTAATATCTAAGATTCCATTTTCTAAAGTGTACTTGAATGGATTATTATCAAAATCTTTCAAATCCTTGTAAGTTTTAGATTTAATTTTCTGTATAGTTTCGTTTCTATCTTTAACGGTACAGTTTAAAATCAATATCTCTGTTTGTTCTTTGATTATTGATAAAGAATTTTTTGAATCGTAAATCTTGCCGTTAAAAAAATAGATAGTATCCGTTTCGCGAGAAGTTACGAAGTTAAATTTTTTAATTAAGTTAATCGCAACAATGTCAATCTTACTCATGACCAATAATCCAAAATTCCCTTATTGGATTTCCATTTTTCGCTGCAGCGTTTAGTTTCTTCAATGCTATGATTAGCTAAATTCTTTAAACAATTTTTACAATGATAATAAAAATAAATGTTGGACATTAATAGCCCATTTCCCACATAGCCTGGTCCAACATTTTTGAAATATAGTCTGGTTTTTTTGGCACTACAAATCCACCTTTTACACGCTCTGAAATAGTTGCGACTAATCTAGTGCCTGTAATTACAACAGTGCCGTAAGTAGTTCTAAGGATTACCCCGTCAGGTTGTAATTTATCCCGAGTTTGTCCTGCAAATCTTTCAGCACCTAACGAGTATCTTATGCCATTAACCCAAGTTCCATTATAATCAGTAGAGCTCATTTTAAAATCTCACCGATTCTTTGAACAAGAATCTCAACACAATATACGAATTGTTCATCAGTCATTATGTAATACTCATAATAATTTGTATAAGATAATATAAGCATGATTTTAGTTGACTATTTCCTCAATGAAAGTTTCACTATATTTTATTCCCTTTTGAATTTTGTATTTGAATACAACATCACGTGGCTCACGACCTTTTTTAGCCAAATCTATTTGTATTCTTTTTCCGTCATCTTTCCAAATTTTTCTATAATGAATTTTTTGCTCAAAGGTTAATGGATAATTCTCTTTAATGTAAATGTGGTATCCGTCTCCTTTTGGAGATTCAAATATTTTAATTGATTTTACGACTTTATCTTTTTTAATTTCATTAATTCTTTTCATGCAGATATAATATGCAATATTATCCCAATCTAATTTAATCAAAAGAAACCCCTGCACCTATATCAAATTGCGGATAAATGAAAACTTTTTCAACTTCATTATATTCAACTTCCTGATAATCATAACCCCCACGACCTACAGTAATACTAAACTCGTTATTTATTTTTCTTTTTAAAAATTCGTATTGGTCCGGCTCTTCGGTTTGACCGGCTTCAAAAGTGTAAGCCCATAAAGATTCATTGCCGCCTATTGTTGCATTTTTTGTTGTGCCAGTTTTTAAAATCTTTTTCCACCAAGTGCCAACAAAAGTATATTCTGATTCATCATTAACATCTAAGACTTTAGATTTTTTTAATTCTGATACTCTAGCCCTGACGGAATTATATTTTAATCCTAATTCCTTAGCCACTTGCTTACTGGTCCAATTTGGATTTTCTATTAAAGTCTCAATAATTCTAGCTTTTTGTTGTTTAAACATAATTAATCTCGTTTAGAAAAAAAAGAGAATTGATAAGATACTTTTGACATTAGATTAAATATTTTCCAGTGTGAAAAAGTTATTCTTACCATTTTTTGATGGAGGATTGTTTTTTACCGTGCAGGCAATAACTTTTCCAGTATTAAGCATGTCATTCTTTGCTAAATTCTGAATAGTTTCAACTATTGCCTTAGATTGACTATTGACAATATGTTGTATCCCTTGTGCGTCATTCAAAGTAATTATGGCATAATCGCCATGACTATTTTGCTTGATTTGTCCATCTGTTATGTGAATTTCTGTGTCAAATCCAATAACTTCTTGAATTGCCCCCTCGCTGTGATTATCTTCTTTCAAAGCCTGGTCCAATCCAACTATTTCTTTTTGGTTGTTATTCATTTTTTGTGTTTTCCCAATAGAATAATTACAAAACCATTATCATTCATTATAGGAATTTTATGCTTTGCTTGATATTCTATTTTCTGTTGTCTTAACTCTTTGAGGGTTAAATCCTCAATTCTAATAGTTGTTGACATATACAATGTAGAATCTTGTACTATATGTATTTTAAGTCTAAAAAGTTATTAAAAATTAAGGTCCATAATTAATAATTTTTAGGTCCCCTCATAGTATATAATAAAAAACTTGGCTAAATTGCAGGTAAAATTATTTTTCCCTCATGTCTTTTGATGGCATGAGTTGAAAGTGCTAAAGCATAACAAAAAGAACGTTCACATAATTGGCAAATAAAATGTGTATGTTTTGGGTTTTTATGTTTAATGTTGTACGGGCATTTCATGTTTATTCAGTTGATGATGTGAAAAGATGTTTGGCTGAAAAGCCTGCAATAGTTGACAAAACCAATAAACTATCTACATTTACGACTTGGAAAACTACGGCGTATATTGTGAAGAGAATTGTACTGCCTGCAATTACATTAGATACTCTTGCCTTTGAGAGAATATTAGACATAATTAAAATTAATTTATCATCTATTTATTAGATTTATGGTAAGGCGGGGGTTGCCCATTTAGCTTGCAAATACACTTCAATATCTGTAATATCTGCTGCACTAACTACCTCGTCATAAATTAACACTTCTCCAAAATCTCCCACCCAACTACCTTGTGAATCAGCGGAAGAAAAATTGAATTGTTCAAACTTTTTAGTTCCTTGAGAGCCTGTAGCTTGTGAAACCCCATCTACAAAGATAGATGAGCTAGCACCGTTCATAAGCAATTTTATCTGTCTCCATGTTTCTTCAATACCTATTATTGAGCCAGTAAGCATTGAATCAGAGTCCATTTGAGATAATATTTTATCATCAGTACCATCATTTACACCGATTTGTATTGTAGTACCTGACACATTTCTCATAAATTCTCTAATATTGGAAGCGGAGGCAGTTGGAATTTTGGAAGCCCAAAATATTGTCAAAGGTTGGTCAACATCTGTAAATGCACCTGATTGTAAAAAATCCTGTGCCGCGTATCTAATAGTATCTTTGCCATTCTGTCCTTCTAAAACCCATGTTGGTTTATTCCCTGCGGTAGCCTGTGTTACAGTAAAAGCATCATCTACAACTTTATTTCGCCACTCCGAAACAAGGTCACTTCCATCTTTATCTATGGTTGTTACATCATTGGCATCATACCATGCTATCAGCCCTGATACTGATTCGGGGTTAAAGTCGCCCGCTAAAACTGTAGAGCCTAAAAATCCAACATTAAAAATATTCAAGTTATGCCTCTACTGCATAAGCACAAATCACACCAGCTTCAAGATTTGTTGTATTTGTTAAAGTCAAAACTGCATATTTTCCTATTGCTAAATCTGCGGGTGCTGTATTTACAAATTTCCACCCCGCAGGGAAAACAAAAGCAAAAGCGGAAGCTCCCCCAATAATTCGTATGGTTTTTGTTGCACCTGAAAAATAATTAGAGCCTGTAAAAGTTACAATTCCCGTCATAGCTGGCATTAGTTGAATTTCATTAGTTGAAAAATCTAAATCAATAGTTCCAGTAGTTCCTAAAGTTGTGCCTATGTCTCTTTGTATTCTTATTACTTCCGTTAATGCTAATCCGTCAAGTGTTGGAACTGTAGTATTTGATGGGATAACTGTAGTTCCTAAAGTTGGTTGAGTATAGCCTGCTGCGGGTGCACTCCAGGCTAATCCAAGAGCCGTTGTAGAATCTGCAGTTAATACGGTAGTATTTGCACCAATGGGAACTCTTGCATTATCTGTGTCAAAACCGTGGGTATCTCCCTTTGTTGTTAAGAGGTCATCTGGCACACCGCCGCCTTGCATACCACCTGACATTATTTTTTATTCTCCATAAATTTAATTTCTAACATACCCTCTAATCGTGCAATTCTATCACAAAGATTTCTAATTAATGAATCATTTTTTCTTGAATTAAAAACCATTACACTAATCATTGTAGAAAAACCAATTAATGAAATAGCCATTATAGCTTCTTGCATTATTGACCCTCGGTAACTATATGTCCGATTACGTCAACGACTGTTGAAGCTGCGGTGCTTGTAGTCATTCGTAATTTTCCACCCTGACGATTTGGGTTTCTCATCATAGAATCTGGGAAGTCGTAAACAAAAGTACCGCTACTTGCAAAATTTAGATTTCCAATAAAATTAATATTTCCATTTACCGAATCAGTCCAAAATAAATCTACAATTTGAGCAGCTACTGGACTTACTGTAATTTTATAAGCTGCAAAATCATCTAAAGTTCCACTAACCACTAAATCAACTGTGGCAGCCGCAGCTTGGGTCACACGAGTGTAAGAATCTGTATTAAAATTTGGAGAATTTGGTAAGGCTTCGGTCATACTTGACTTTGCTAATGCAATAGCATATTCGTCTTCGTCTTCACATTGTACTAAACTACCCATACCATGTACGCCGCATGATAGTCCTGGCGGTATGTAAATTGACATTGAAGCAATAGGCACATTATGAAGCGTTAAAGATTCGTATGCTCTTAAATCATGTCTATGGAAACTTTGTGCACTACCAAATCCATTAACTGTAACATGTATTAATTCCCTACTCAAATTTGTAATCTGACCGCTAAACATAACTTTTTCATTAAAGCATACGTTTTCAGTATGTGATGGAATATTGAAATTGGCAACACCTAAAATTGTTTCAGTGCCGCCGCCGCCGAAATTCCACATGCCTAAAAACTTCAAATTATTTCTTACCTTTACCCTTAAAAAATGTGCGATAAATTAAAAATGCAATTCCCGCAACTGCAAAAATTGGGAAAACCATTATATTTTTAATTTCCCTTTTAACAAATATGCAGCTAGTCCACCTACTGCGATTAATGGTAAATATGACATAATTCCCCCTCCTCCTCCTTGATTATGTGGGGAATCTGAATGACCTTGAAGTGCAATTCCCAAATCCGTTAATTTAGTATGAAAATCTGAATGTTCATCTTTGTTTGATTGAATTTTAGCTTCCATTGAATCACGTTGAGTTTTAGCGGCTTTTTGTGAATCTCCTAAAGAACTAGCGTTACTATGTAATAATGCAATATCGTCTCCGTGATATTCTTCAACTATTCCCTCGACTTGTTGACGTGTCATGCCGCCAGTTCCTTGTGAGATTATTCGTCTGACTGCGGTATCTAATTGTTGAATTGCATTAGTATTTTTTTGTATGTTTGGCACTATTGCATTTGGGTCGGCACTCCAACTTCCTTTAGGGCTTGATTGACTGCCTGATTTTCCCCAGACATAACGATTAAGATGATTCCAGATGTCAGTATCACTTTTTGCACTTGATAAATTTGACTGTTGAGGATATGTGTATAATGCTGTATTAATTCTACCAACTTCGGACATAATTCCACTTTCAAAAGATGAAGATTGTGAAAAATTAACTTCGTGCCCTTGATAACTCATTGACCTGAAACCCTTAACTGATAATTACGATAAGGATTGACTACCCATAAGATATTATTTTCCCATGAGTTATTATTTTGGGGTGCGTGGTATGGTTGTGAAAAATTTACATTATGACCTTGATATTGTTCAAAATTTAATTCTCCACCTGTTCTTTTTCCCCTAAATTTGTTAGGGTTAATATTATCAAAACCGCCTGTGTCAAAAACATTGTCAAGTGGTTGAGGAGCAAATTTTTGCTTTGTGTTAAATGCAAATACTGGAACTCCACCTGATAAGGTGTGAGTATTCCATTGTACTGTCTTGTTTAACATTATTTTCTTTTCCCCATAAAATATAATGCACCTATTGCGGCTAAGGGAATTAATGACGAGCCTATGGAAAGACTTTGTGCCCAATTAACATTGGCTTCACTTTGTTGAGATAATGGTTTTTCATATTCCAAGTTTGTATTAACATCAGTTTCCTGGTGCTGAATATCCCCGCCAAGTAAATCAGTATTAGTTTCATTGTTGTAAGGTATAGATGATTTGCCTGCTGTAAAATATGCAGGGTTTACAGTTTGACCTAAATTTATTTCTGAATTAGGATTAGCACTTGTAAAGTCATTCATGGCAGTTGCAGTATTATAATTGGCGTCAGTATTAACTCCATAATTCATAGTTGAGTTTTGAGATTGACCTGTAATATTTACAGGTTGACTAGGAAATAGTGATGAGGGATTAACAACATTGTTTCTTGATGAATCATAAATTTGATTTTGTGAATCAAAATTAGGTAAGTTTGTAGAATTATCAGCTACAGATTGTATTTGTGCAGTTCTTTCTTGAGCTGCCTGGCGTGCTGTTTGATGTTGAGCTGCGGCAAACTCTGCTGTAACTCGAGCTCTATTTACTGCGGCTAAATATGCAATAGAAGCTGAATCTCTCGTACTTGATACTGATTGACCGCTAGCTTTTGTTGGTAGCATATCCCTGGTTGTGTTTGGGTCAGCTATCAAAGCTCTTAATTGTGTAGTTGTCCATCTTACAGGTTTAGCCATGTTACTTTTTGCCTCTGCTAGTATATAATAATAAACCGATAACTGCTAAAGGTATCAAAGCAGATGAAGCTACTACTGCGGGTATAATTTTTTGATTTTCAATTTCCAATAATCTTTGATTTTCTATTCTTTGATTTTCTAATTGAATCTGCAATAGTCTTTCTTTTTCAATTCCTTGATTTTCAATTTCTTGTAATCTTTGATTTTCAATTTCTTGTAACCTTTGATTTTCAATTTCTTGTAATCTTTGATTTTCAATTCTTTGATTTTCTGCTTGTATTCTTTCTTTTTCTAATTCAATTTTTAATAATCTTTCTTGTTCTTCATCAGACAATCTATCTTCATTAGCCCATCTTTCAATATTTACAGGATTTAATTTTGCAGCTTTAAGCCCGATTTTTCTTAAATCAATTTGTTGAGTTTCACGAGCTCGTATAGCTTGTGTTTGGTCATTTACCATCATAGACCATGTTTTACCGCCTTTACTGAAAGCCCTTCCATATTGTGCACCAAAAGCCGATATTCTTAATTCTTCTGCTTTAATATCTTCTCTTGATATTGTAATATTATTTACATCTATTACTTCTTGAATACCTGACAAATTTTTATCTTTATCATGCCATATCGTATCTTTATATCGTTGTGAATCTCTTAATGCTTGCCTACGTCTTTCTTCTGCTTGTTGAGCTGCATAAAGTTCTCCAGTTCCCATTATTTTAACACCAAATAAGCAATAATTGCTAAAGGTATTATGGATAAACCTACACTTGTTAAAGGCTTTGAGAATTGTTTAGTTTGTCTTTCAATTCTTTCTAATGTTAAAACATCAAAAGGACTTCCAACACCTTTTGTTAAAGCTAAATCTAAAACTGACATGATTTATGAATATACTTTATAGTATTTATTAAAAAAAATAAAAAAGGTAGAATTTCTATACAATAGAAATTGCTACACTAAATTGAACGTTTGAAGCTACACCTGCGTTAAGCACTGTTGAAGTTGCAAACATGCGCACAATACTACCACCCTCAAATCCGATTGGTTGCGGACTGAATCTGGGACGAGTGTTCGAAGTTATTAACATAGCACTTAACGGTGGCGTCTGAACAAGGATACGTCCCCTGTTTTTATCCATCGTTATCACTGGGTCAACTGCTGTTGGGTTACCTGCTGCGTTACCTGTTGCTAAAATATAAACATCGGTCGCAATCCAGTTCTCCGTCAATGGCACTTGTAGCTCATTAACTCCAGCAACTACGGGTGAAGTCTGTAAAAGACATGGGCTAACTGTTGCAATTGGTGCGGCTATCGCATAATTTGCTGTACAGTTTAGTACAAGTCCTGAATTATTAGATGACATAATTACCACATTACCCCCTTAACGATTGGATTTAATTCCTCTGTCACTTGTTCTGTTTTCACTTCTTGTGAAAATTGTGCCGGGATTAAACCACTTACGAATGGGGTCATTGCAGTTGCAAATCCACCTTGTATAATTCCTTCTGATAATTTTTTAAGCATACCACTTCCGCCGAATTTTTGTAATAAAATTCCTGCTAAAATGCTAGCTGTGCCGCTTGGAAGTTGTCCTAGCGGTAAAAATTTACCGACTACATTACCCATTTGAACAGATAATGCAGTTCCTACAGAGCCGATTATCATGTCTTTTCCCAAAATTCCTTTTGGTAAAAGTTGTTCAAATTCTGGAGATTGTTCAAACTTTGTTGTGAGCAAGTCATTAACTTGCTTTTCTAAATCAGTAGATTCCATTAGGTTTAACACCGTCTGGCACGTCTACGTCTACGCCTTTTGGCTGCAAAATCAACTTCTGTTGCTAATGCTTGGCTAAAGGCTGTATTGTCTAAAGTATCCATATTTTTTATATAAAGCGGTAGTATTTAACCTAAAAAGTTATTAAAAATTAAGGTCCATAATTAATAATTTTTAGGTCCCCTCATAGTATATAATAAAAAAATTTTAGATTGTTGCTATTGCTTTTGAAAAATTATCGTCATCAGTAAAAACAAAAGTTCTATTCTGTGGCACTACACCAATTAAAAGATATTTTTTCTTTAATTCTTTTGTTGTGTTTTTGTCAGTTTGTGACGGGTATGGAATGTTGTGGGGGTGAGTGTGAAAAGTAAAATTTGAAAAACTGCTTAAAGTTTGCGGGTGGATTGTCTCGCATTGAATTGCACCCTTGACATCATTTTTTAAATGTGGATTAGCCTGCATACATCTTTTTGAAGCTTGCATTAATTGTGAAAACATTGGCTTTTGTCTTACAAAATCCCTTACTGATTGACGTTTATGCCATAACATAGAATCTTTCATTCCTGACGGACTTTCAAAACATTTCATTTTAAATTTCCTTCAAGAGCTTCATTTATTGTTTTAATATAATCATCTTTATCTTTTGAAGATTTTTTTGATAATCTATAATCTAAATTAGCTTCTCCAATTTTACCTAAAATCTTAATTGACCTTTTTCCCATCTTAATTTCATAAGCACTTTGTTCAAAACATTTCATTTTTTTGCCTTTCTCCAAAAATCATCAACCAAAATATCCTGTTTTTTTCTAAGTTCATCAATACTTATTTTTTTATTATTTGGATATTCTAAAATAAATTTATCATTAGTATCAGATAAATATCCTGACCCCCAAAATTCATTTAATTCTTGAACATTACAAGGGGTAGGGAAATTTTTGCTTTTTACATTTAATCTTTTAAAATATTCATACATTATATTATAAATTTCACAGTCGGCATTATCTGCAACATAATCCGAGATAGCTGCTAACAATTCAGTTTTTGACCATTTTTTAACTTCATCATATTCCTTTTTAGTTTCAATATCCCAATACAATTTTCTACTTTGTTCAAAACATTTCATCTTTTTGATTGTCCTTTTAATTTAGTTAATATTTCATATAGTCTTTTATCTATATAATTATAATCTGATTTACTTATATCATTTGTTCTTTCTTTTTCTTTAAAGTATCTTTTTAAATCTAAAATTTTATCAAAACCCTCTATAATTTCATTATAATCTTTTACTTGTTCAAAACATTTCATATTATTTCAATATCCCTAATACTATTTATTAAGATTTTTTGGCGTTTTCCCCATACTTTCGTAGGGGATTCATTAGTGAATCTGTAGTCGAAGTAATATCGCTGGGCATATCCTCGCCAAGTAATTTTTTATACATACTTTTTGCCATAACTTCATTCATAATATCCCCGCGAGTAATATCTGCCAAAGATTTACGCATTATAGCTTCCATAAACATATTGTTTAATCCGCCTTGCCCCTGTTGATTTCCTAATCCTAACATTTGGATAATAGGCAATAAACTATCAAGTCCTGCTTTTTCCTGTGCCTGTGGCTGCGTTAAACCTGATTCATTAACTGGCATTGTTGGCAATTCCGTTTCAGTTTGCGGCGTCGATTCCATGTGCTTTCTAATGTCCTGAAGTTCATTTTTAAAAACTTCTTGCATTTCTTGAAATTTAGTTTCTATTGCTTTGTTCATTTCCGGTCCAAGCATATTGACAACTTTTGAAGTAATAGCACTTTCAACTTTTTGCAATGTATCATCAGGTGCTTTTTGTTCTACAGCAGGGGATTTTTTTATAACTTTTTTATGTATAACCTTTTTTGGTATAGGTTTTCTACTACTTTTTTTTCTAATTCCTTTTTTGCTTACCAAATTTAGCTCCGAGTAAAAATCCCTTCATATAATTATTATTATTTAGAGTATTTTGTGCCTTATGAATTTCACAATTATTATTCTCACATGTTTGCAAGTGTTCGACAAAATCAGATACTTTTGTCATACCATCAGTCTCTTTTTCAGTCAAACTCATTTTATCAGATAAGTCATTAATTGAGCCTTTTAATGTACTAAATTCTTCTGATAAATTTTCCTTTAATGATGAGCTTAATTTAGAAAAGTCGTCTTTATTTTCTTCTGACATAATTATCCTTAAAGCCCGTGGTTAATATTTCTTTTATTAGTTAAATCCTCAATGTCCACGCCATAAAAGAAATATTCCTTATTATCGTGCCAAGTTGTTAATTTGCGGGTTTTCCCCTCATAAACCCGGTTGTGAATTTCAGTTGAAAAGAAATTTCTTTCTTCACCTGCTTTTCCCCAAGTATCATCATAAGTCAATTTCCCCCTAATTTTAGGATAGTATATTTTTAAAATCATATGACTTAACTCATGTGCTATTATCATCATATTTTGCAAGTAATACATTCTATTATTTTCATCGTTAACATAACATTGAATCACATTATTTCCAGTTACACCGTGCGGCATTTCTTTAGATAAATTTTTAATTTCCTTATCGTAAAAATTCCATTTAAAATCTTTTAAAGTTCTTATGTTAATTTCCCATAAATCTTGAATCTGAATTTTGTTATGGTCATTAAAATAATAATGGTCATAAATGTAAGTTAAAATTGACTTTTCATATAGTTTTTTATCAATGTTTAAGGTAGTAAAATTAATCTTCATCATAACACCTACAATGTTTATCAATGCAAAAATCACATATTAAACAATTTATACATTCTTCACAATTATCATATTGACACGCAAAAGGATTAAGTTTTCTTAATTCATCTGTTTGTTTTTCTTTTAACTTTTGTAATCTTAACTCTCTTTTAATTTTATTCAAAAATAATCCCCTACCTGTTCACTTAAAAATTTAGGCACTTTAATATCTGATATACTATTTGAAAAATCAATTTCATCTTTTAGCTGCTTTTTGGTAAAATGCTTTTTCAATCTATTATACACTAGATTCATATCCTTTTTTAATTCTTCGTCACTGGTCCGTAAAATCTCTTTTTTGGCATAAGGATAGCCCATAGACACTATTACTTTTTTGTAAATTGGATTAGTCACTCTTTTTTCTACTATACTCATACAGTCATTTAAAATGTCTAAGGTTAGTTTTTGCATTGGGGTCATATTGTTAGTCTTTTTTCCTGCCTATCCTTAAAACATTCCTGGCAGATATAATATCCATGTGCCATACTTTGATACATTTCAACTTTTTCAACAAAAGAGATTAAACAATATTTGCAGATTCTTTCTTTTTTCTTTAAAACATTCATTATTGAATATTTACCACCTTTAAGTTATAAATTTTAAAGCAAGCTTTGCATAATTGGTATTTTCTCCAAGTTTTCCCCTTGTTACTGTGATTATGAGTTTTCAAACATGATTTACAACGCATATTATAATTTCTTGCCACGATACCCAAAAGCCGTATGCCTGCCTAAATAATGGCACGTGGCACAATGACTATATTGCCAATTATGCCTTTTCTCTATTTGCTTGCACGAAAAGCCGCATAATTTACAAATCATTAAAGTCAAATTCCTCGTCACATTGGACACAAACATATTTACCATTTTCTAACGTTAATGCCCTGTGCTTACAAGTCATTTTTTTAATCTTTTAATCTTTTTAATAATTTAGAAATATCATCATCTATTAATTCCGTTTCAATTTCCTGTATAACTTCCTCTTTTACTTCCTGGCTAAATTGAGGAATTAATCCTACTAAATTTCTTAATGCTTCATAATTACTTTTAAAATTATTATCTGCTTTGTATTGATTAAAAATTTCTTTTTGTTTATCATTAAGAATAGTTTGAATCGGATTATTAGCCATAATTATTTTTACTTATAGTCATATTTATTCTTATAAATAGCGAGACACTTTTGCCTAACTTACTTGAAAATCTATTAAATTAGTTTTTGGGTAAGTTAAGCTAAAGTGTCTCCAATTATAATTTTAATTGGGTTGGCAATTCAACGGCACCTTTTAGGTATAACCAAATTATAAGTAAATTTAGAATTACATATAATATAATTATATGTAATTGGGGGGG
>Ga0209501_10004106_pt1 | contig 14199 bp, 9 predicted proteins | sample ArcticOcean_MG_C_4_FD_187434 | JGI IMG/M metagenome (GOLD analysis project Ga0209501, IMG submission 187434) | Marine microbial communities from western Arctic Ocean - ArcticOcean_MG_CB4_134 (SPAdes) (version 2) | ecosystem: Environmental > Aquatic > Marine > Oceanic | place: Arctic Ocean...
GAACACCGCACTCGGAGCTGCGGGCGCAGTTCCGATCGAAGTTACTTCCTCAGTAGTAACCTCCGACGTTGCCAATGATTGGCATCCTCATAGGGCGAGCCTGCGTGTCCTGTTTGACTCGCTGACGCGGCTCTAAGTTCTTCTTAAAACGAATCCCTAAGTCTTTATATTTATAAGTCTTTATTATGTTTTTCACATACTACGCTAGAAGGATGTCACTTTAGGTTTTGTGACAAATTCAGAGGCATAAATAGACCACGGTTGGGCGCAACATGTCATCTTTACAGTGATGTTAGGGGCAAGCGCTAAATAGCGCTCAACCCATCACCTGGTTACGCATAACCTCATAAAGAGCGTATGAAACTTCCCGGATAAGGTCAGTGATCAAGATCACATTGATGATCCATCAGCCATAACAAAACCTGGTGCCCGAGGCCGGAATCGAACCGGCATGGAGTTGCCTCCGAGGGATTTTAAGTCCCTTGCGTCTACCAATTTCGCCACCCGGGCATCGTTGAATCTAAGCGATGGATTTTAACAGTCACACGCAGGAAGATCAGATCTAGATTGCGCAGGGCCCACTCAATCCAAACGTCTAGCGACCGTTTCTAGCCCGGTGTCCAAATACACACTCGTTGTCGCCAGTTCGCTTCAAACACTAAGGCCCTTCCCCTATCGGGAATAGTACTAGGTAGTAGCGTCTGGTATTGCACTTAACAGTTGGTCAAAACTGACGGCAATCCCATCACCGTCTCTCATCAAATTCCGGAAATCGTGCCGCTTTTCCGTAGCCGGCACAAGCAGCCGCTCGTCAATACTCCCAAATATCTTTTTTCTGATGCGTTGCCGCTGGGCCGGCGCGTAGCCAACCAACGCGCGGTTCAATGCGACCATCCGTTCGTCATCGAACACCGACTCCCACGCCTCACGCTCTTCTCCATAATCAAAATCCACGGATCTAGGGCTTGTGCGACCGGCCCGCAGGGTCTCTGTTGCACACTCATCTACTTCACCAGCTTTGATGACAACACCGTAGTCTATTTGCGCCCCTGAATCTGTCACAAAACCTAAAGTGACATCCTTTCTAACGGACTCTGGATCCCTAGAGAACGGATCTCCGTAACCTCCAGCTCCCGACAGATAGGCCGTCACCGTATCACCGGCATTGAGGCTGACCATGTCGATTTTTCCTAAATCGCGCTCACTAACTAACCCTTCATTGAGAATAAAACGCGTCACCGTACTGGACCGTCCACCGGCCGCGCCCCAAGGCGGAAAACGTAAGCGTTCAAGCCCTCGCGCTAACAACTGACAACCGTCTAGGAGCACCTTGAACTTGATTTTCTGGCCGGCCCCCCCGCGCCATTCGCCCGGGCCGCCGGAATCCGCACGCACACCGTAATCCAGCACCAGAACACTGGCCTCAGCCTCAATGGTTTCTATCGGGTTATTGGCCATATTGCTAAAACTTGGATCCCTGCCGTCTACGCCATCGTGCCCTTTCCGCGCGCCCAGCCCACCCACCAGAAATTGCACTACCGTGACCGACTGTTGGCCGCCATTCAGGGGCTCCACCAGCACAACCGGAATGCTATTCCCCCCGGGCGCGGCTGGCATAAAATCGGGCAGCGCCTTGGACAACGCCCCGTTGACCGCATCGTAAGAGCGAACACCCGCCGCCATACGGATGCCGGAGGCTGCTGGAAACTCCGGATTGAGAACACTGCCGTAGGGTAAATCGACTGTCACATTTCTAAAAACGCCAGAATTCACCGGACACGTGGGATCCCGACTGATCACATAGGACAAAAGACGGAGCGTGACCCATGGGTGCGAGCGCCCCATGGTGACCACATTAAACGGCCCCATCGTCTGTGGATCACTTCCCGTGTAATCCAAATGGATCAAACCATCGTTTACCTCCATCCTCAAACGAACCCGAACCGGTATCTGGGTAAACGCATCATCATCAAGATAATCCCAAAACTCGTACGCACCGTCTGGAATCTGTCGAAATGCGGTTCTCGCCTTCGCGGCCGCATAATTTATCAGAGCCTCCTGCGTGGCCAGAAACACGTCCAAGCCATATTGCTCGATGATCTCGGTGATTCGAGTCTGGCCGACGTCTAACGCGGCAAGCATCGCTTTGATATCTCCGATATTTAAATCAGGGGTTCGAACGTTGTGCCGATAGAGGGTTATAAGATCCTCATTAAAGCTTCCGTTGCGAACGATCTTCATGGGGGGAATAAGAAGCCCCTCTTGATAAGCCTCGCTATTTGTCGGAGACACACTGCTGGGGACCTTCCCACCGACATCAGCTGAATGAACAAAGGTCCAACCATACGAGACAATGCGGTCTTCATAAAAATACGGCCGAACCAGATTTAGGTCAGGCGTATGGGTGCACAGCCCACCGGACGCATAAGGATGGTTCGTTATGATGACGTCACCGGCCGACAACTCACCGACCGCTGAGATGGTTGGACCGCAATCAAGGTCAACAAAACCTGATACACCGATATCTAGTGGCCACGCAAAGAATTTCCCATTCAGGTCAGCCAACGCCGTCCCAAAGTCTGCCGTCTCCTTGACATACAGAGTTCTCCCAGTCCGTTGGAGTGTAATACCCATCTCTTCGGTAACTGAGGTGACTTTGTTTCGGAGGATCTCCAATAGCACTGAGTCAAGCATCATGATCGGCCATCTTCAACCAAGCATCACTCGATCTAACTGCAAAGTTCCACAGTCTCGAACATACCCAGTCCAGTGATCAGGTATCCATACCGTGGTATCGGGTTGTTCAATAATTGCCGGGCCGACAATCTGGTGGCCTGCCCTGAGTGTTGATCTTTCATAGACAGATGCCGAACACGTGGCTCCGTTTAAGAAAATTTCGCGACTCCCCGTTGCGACCGCATCTCCCGTCGCCTGCTCAATGCCTGGTGTTTCAAATTCCGGCAGATTTCTCACAACACTAACGCGAAGATTAATCACTTCAACAGTGCTTTCTCGATCAGGAAACCCATAGGCCAGACTATGGGCCAAATGAAACGATTCCGCGATCGCAGCGCTCGCGCGTTCACCAACAACATCGGGGAGCCCCACCTCAAGATTGTAGGCCTGGCCGGCATATCTCATGTCCGCCCTTCGAGTGATAATGGGCTGCGACAAGCCGTCACCCTCTTTATTAACCCATTCCAAGGCTTCGCTTTCCATCGCCGTAAGTTTCTTTTCGATCTCCTCAACAATGCTGTCACTACTGTCTAATGTGTGCCTAACGCTACGAACAAAATCGCGCCGCACACGACTTTGGATTGCCCCGAACGCACACAAAGTTCCAGGGCTTAACGGAATCAGTACGCCTCCAAGTTTCGCCTCCTCGGCAAGCGGTACCGCCATCGTTGGCCCCGCGCCACCAAAGGCAATCAAATAACGCCCACGCGGATCCACACCCCGTTGGGCTAGTTCCTTATACAGCTGCGCCGCCATCATAGCGGTGGTCACACGGAGCGCCGAGTCAGCGACGTGCTCTGCACAATCTGCGTCATGAAAACTCAAACCCGGACCCAGTACAGCAAGTGCCTCCATTGCGCCAGAGCGGTCCAGGGTCATTCTGCCGCCCAAAAAAGCCTGGGGAGCAATTAATCCGGTCGCGACGAAGCAATCTGTAACCGTAGGTTGATCTCCACCACGACCGTATGCGACAGGGCCAGGGTCGGCGCCCGCACTGCCGGGTCCCACTTTGAGAATATTTTCGCTATCCAACCACACAATCGAACCGCCACCCGCACCGATGGCCGATACATCGATAACGGGGGAGATGATCGGGAAATCACCAAGCTTTGCGCTCGTCGTTAGCATCGGTTGGTTGCCACGCGTGACCGACATGTCACAACTTGTCCCACCCATATCTATCGCGACAAGGTCATCGTGGCCCACGTTTGAACTCAACGCACAAGCTGCGACGACCCCTGATGCTGGCCCCGATAATAGTGTGTCGACTGGTCGTTCGCGGGCTGATTGAATACTAAGCGTCCCACCATTGGATGCAGTGATATACAGATCAGCTTTCAATCCTAACCCACGTAAGCGTTCTTCCAAACGGCGATAATACGAATCAAGCAACGGATGAATATAGGCATTCATAACCGCCAGCATCGCACGTTCATACTCCCGGATTTCGGGCCACACTCGAGTAGACGGCGTAACATGAACGTCCGGTAACCGCTTGGCGACCTCTGCCGCGACCGCGAGTTCCAGGGTCGGATCAACATATGAATTAATCAGAGTGACGGCAACGGACTTAACATTCGTTAGCCGAATAGCTTCCGCGAGGTCATCAAACTCTCTTGTCGATGGTTCATCGATCACCTCACCATCGACTGTATTACGGGCACTGATCTCCAACACCCGGTCACGCGAGACGAGCGGTTCACTACGGGGTGCGAGAAAGTTATATGGCGAGGGCATTCGGCAACGGCCCAACTCCAGCAGATCCTTGTTTCCGCGGGAAACAATCAAAGCCGTCTCTGCTCCCCGTTGTTGAAGAATTGTGTTCAACCCCAGGGTCGTCCCGTGGACAACCAGTCCAATGTTGTCCGGTGAAAATGCAGACTGATCCAAAAGGCAAGCAAGGCCCTGCTCTACGGCCAACGATGGATCATCGGGGGTACTCGGTTCTTTATGCGTGATTAACCGGTTCGAGCGGGGATCAGCAAGAACAAAATCCGTGAACGTCCCACCGACATCTATACCGAGCCTTGCCGAATCATCTGTTAACACTCTCATCCACCCCTTTTCAGCAATCCACGTAGCCAAGTTCCATCGAGAAACGAAAACCGCCTTAGGTCCGAGCGTAGAAGGCCGCGCGTATCGACAAAGGTTGGGATCTTACCCGTCACAAAACATCAACAATACCTTTCATAAAACACGGTAGCGTTCGACCACATCAAGATCTGGATCAAGGCCTAAACCGGCCCCGCGCGGAACTTTAACCTTACCCGCGATAGGCAAAGTCGCGTTACCGTACAGCTCCGCCTCAAAGTCACAGTACAACCGCTCAAACAAAGGCACACCCCGATGAGCCGCATTCAAGTGCAAGGTCGCAACCTGGCCCGGTCCAAACAACGCGCAGTGCGGCACGTATTCAACACCCATGGCATCACATAAAGCGGCGATCTTAACCAGTTCGGTTACACCACCGGTCTTCGCAACATCAGGTTGCGCTATATCGATTGCTTTCGCGTCTATCATGGCAACAAAATCATACAAGCTGCCCGCATTCTCACCCGCCGCAATGCGGTGGCGGCCAGCAGCTCGCACCTCGGCCAGCCCTTTATAGTTTTCAGGCGGCCAAACAGGTTCCTCCAGCCAGGTTAGGCCGAGCGGCTCGAGTACACGGTCGTAACGCAACGCCTGCTCAACTGACCACGGGCAATTCGTATCCAACATCACCGATGCGTCCTGACCAGCCGCGGTGACCGCCGCCTCGATCACCGGCAGTGACACCTCATGCAACTTGATATGACGGTATCCACGCTCAATCGCCTCGCGCGTGATGCGCGCGACCTCATTTGGGTCACCATACCGAAGCAGACTCGCATACACCGTTAATTCTTCAGCGAACGACCCACCGAGCAGGTCAACAAGCCGCCGATCGGTTGCCTTTCCCAACAGGTCCCACAGCGCAATATCTACCCCGGAAATACCATACATGATCGGCCCGATTCGACCGAAATTATGCAGCTGAAATTCTAGATCAAACTTGAGGCTCGCAATCGATGCTGCGTCGCGACCCACAACCAACGGCAACACCCTGGTGTCGATCATCGTCTTAAGGGCCTGATCCTCATTGCGCGAAAACGCCTCTCCCCAACCGACTAAGCCACTGTCAGTTTCCAGACGAATCAACAACGTATCAAAGTTACATTTCGGATCCCCCCCAAAACTCCACGGCGGAATCCCGCTCGCCTTAAAGGGGATCGACACAAGAATGGTTTCAGCCCGAGTGATTATCATGCGTTCCCGTCCAGTCGAGGGCTTTCCCTCGTTAGCTGATACCCAGCACTATCAATATCGATGGTGCTTTAGGTGTCGACGCGTTCGATGTTGCATAAATAAGATCGATGGGCAACCGAACCACTGATCGGATCGCTAACTTCATTATCGATCAAAAGATTGAAATTCGTGCTTCCCTCACCGCTCGGTGGGGTAGCAGCAAGCCCCAATGACTCACAGGCCTGCCACCAGCCGTGCTGTGCAAATACAGTATCCATGCGAAGTGAAGACTTCAGGATCGCTCGCGCCCGAATACCGCCTTGCGGTGTGGTAATCAGTACCCAGTCATCCGCTGCTATGCCGTAACCGGCAGCGGTTTGGGGATGTATCTCGACCAAAGGATCTTTTTGAAGTCTCCGCAACGCGGCAAGATTTCGATGCTGACTGTGACAATAACGATGCGACTTTGAGGAACCCAGTACGAGCGGATAGTGCTTCAACAGTTCTTTGCGACTCACCGGACTCATGTCTGGCTCGACAAAACTTGGCAAAGGATCTTGGCCATGCACCTGAAACGTATGCGACCAGATCTCGATTCGCCCCGTCGGGGTCTTGAATCCATCAACGAGATGTGGAGCTAAAGGGGTCTCAACGGCCAACTGAATGCCTCGAGGATTTTGTTTCAGCTCATCAAGATTCACCCCACTAGGCGCAAGCCATTCTCGCCACGCGGCGTCCATGTCACCCCCCCAGAATACGTCAGCCAGCCCAAGGCGTTTGGCTAGTTCAAACACCATCCAGCCGTCATCTTTCGATTCGCCGGCCGATTCGACCGCCGCGTGACGAAATTGGACCCACCCATTCGCCGCATCGGTAATCTCAAAACCAACCCGTAGAGAATCGCGTTCCCACGCCGTGTTCACTGGCAATACGATGTCTGCATAACTCGCTGTGGGTGTAAGAAAAATATCCGTGTGGACATGAAACTCCAGCGCCTTCAACGCCTCAATGCCACGCTCGACCCCGCCGTGAGAAATAATCAGATTCTGTCCGAAACCGAGCAGTGCCCGAACGCGATAAGGCTCTCCCTCTAAAATAGAGTGATAGAGATCGCGCGAAGTACACCAACCGTTTTTGGGAGGGCCAAGCGGCCGCTCTTGAAGTCCGAGTGTCTTGGAACGCTGAACCTCGGTAACAAACTCATGACCCGAGACATCATTCAGCGGCACACCCGCCGGCTGTTGATTACCCCCTGAGGATCCAATACTGCCGAGAAGACTGTAAAGAATAGAGATGGCGCGATCAGTCTGAGTGGCATTGGTGTGTTGACCCACACCAGACCAGGCATAGTACGAAACGGGTCGCGATGCCCATAGCAACCGCGCCGTGTCACGTATCTGATCCGCCGGTACACCGGTTACCTCGGCCGTGCGCTCTGGAGTCCAGTCCGCACACAGTGCGTAGTAGTGATCAAAGACGGGACGGCAAACCATCTCACCCTTCGGGCCATCAACGGTCACCTCTCCGGTAAGCAACCAGTCTGTCTCGACTTGCTGCGCCGGATTGGCCGCCATCACCACCGGCTCATTTCGTCCTTGATCCCAGCCCACGTAACGGTCTGCACCCTCGGGCGCGCCAATATCGAATGCCGTTAACAAGCGGCCCTCCGATTCATGTATCAGCAGGGGTGCATTGGTCCAGCGGTGCACAAAGTCGTGGTCGTATCCAGACTCCGACAACATGACCCAGGCGATACCGAGCGCCAGCGCCCCATCCGTACCCGGGCGTATCTGCAGCCATTGATCTGCCTTGATGGCCGGACCCGCGCGGCGGGGATCAACCACCACGATAGAAGCACCACGGCGACGCGCTTCACTGACCCGCTGGGCCTGTGCTAACCAGGAAGTGTTCGGATTATGTCCCCATAGCAAAATGCAACCCGCCTGGTCTAGATCCGGCCTGCCGATTCCCACGCCATACGTGTACTCGGTGGCATGATCCTTGTGCCAGTTACAAATCTCTGTGCCATAACAATTGTTGCTGCTACCAAAGGCACGCAGCAACCGTTCAATCCACTGGAGCGAATCCGAAATAGCCGTGCCACTGGGTGTAGTAAGCGCGAAGGCCACGCTCTCCGGACCACTCTCTGCCGCAATACGGGTCATCTGACCTGCAATGGTATCCAGCGCCTCGTCCCAACTGATCCTCACCCAACCCGGATCGACGTCATCTTTAGGGCGAGTACGTTTCATCGGATACAACAGGCGATCATCGCTATACACCTGTTCAGGCGCCGCCTGACCCTTGGCACACAATGCGCGCCCCGTCGGATGCGAAGGGTCCGCCTCGATACGGACTAATCGACCCTCTTTTACGATGGAAAAACAACCGCACCGAGAACGACACAGGGCACACCACCCCGGCACTTTGGTTTCACCTGTTTGTGTTTGTGCTTGCACGTCTCTTGTCATCATCAATCACCCCAGGTTGACAACTGTCGCACGCAAATCACTTCCAGGCAAACACGGGTTGTTCGTAGTGGGCAACTCGTGTCGAACGCCCATACAGCACGACCTCACGGAATTGGTAAAGAATCGCAGCGGTCGGAGAAAATACTTCATCCCCCAACGATGCAAAGGGAATAGACAATACGGGTTGATCGCTTTCCGGAATACGGTGTAAGCGTGGCACCTGGGGTTGAGTAAGATCTTCGAGTGGAACGTTGAACACGGTTTCCACTTCGTTAGGATCCGGCGCGGGCTCTTCGCTGCTATCCAACCACAGAACCAGCGGCGTGACACAAAAGCCTGAGCGCGTAGGGAAATCATCCAGCCGACCAATGATATCAGTGGCCTTTGCCTTTAGGCCAAGTTCCTCCTCCAACTCACGCAGTGCAGCGGTCGGCGCGTCTTCGCCCTCGTCCAATCGTCCTCCGGGTAATGCATATTGCCCTTGGTGCCGAGCCAAACGACTGCTCCGCCGAGTCAAGTAGAACCCCACCTTCTCGGTCTCGCATCCTCTGATCATTGCGATGACGACGGAAGCCGGACGCAACCCCGGATCATCGATGGTAACCCACTCAAATTCTTCAAGTCGCTCGACACACTGCCGCCGAAAAGATTCGCTGAAATCAATCCTCATTAGCTATCAACATCAAAACTGCTTACACAGCCGTAATGCGTCAAACAATGCACTGTGGACATTACGGCTTGCCACCGCGTCTCCAATACGAAATAACTGGTACTTGCCCTGTGAATTATTCACCACCATTTGATTCTGATTTGCTAACAACGCCTCCAAATCAACTTCCCCAAGATTAGTAGAAGCCGGTTTCAAAGCAAAATAAAGCTCATCCGCCGGCAACGAACCATGATCCACCACCACCTGATCCACTCGACGCGACATCCGTAATCCGGTGTACTCGTTGTAAAGCGTCGCTGCCAGTCCATCATCCTCGCGGGTTACAGACAGCAATCGATGATTCAAGGTGATGGTTGCCGCATGCCCGTACAGCGAGCGCAGGTACGCCGGGTGATTGGTGCCGCCGATATCCGGCGCGACCATCATCTCGGGGGAAACGTACTCCAATGAACACCCCGCTTCGGCGATGAATTCCGCGCAGGATATACCGGCGTGTTGCGCGTTGTCGTCATAAATGAGTACATTTTTCTTAAGCTGTTCGGTACCCGCAAGAACATCCCAACTGGAAGTTGCCAGTGCTTGGTCTTCACCGAGAAACGCAAGGTTGGGAACCCCACCCGTCGCGATAATAACGATATCAGGATGTTCCACTTCAACAGTAAGCGCCTCCGCGTAACAGCCGAGTCGAACCGTTACCCCCAATCTTTCGACCTGATCGAATAACCAGTCGGTAATACCGAGGATTTCCTTTCTCCGCAACACGCGTGCCGCTAGATTCATCTGCCCGCCTGATCGATCGGCAGCTTCCATCAGAATTACTTTGTGCCCGCGACTGGCGCACACTCTGGCGGCTTCCAATCCGGCAGGCCCTGCACCCACCACAACTACACGCCGATGCGCTTCTGCACTCGAAACAATCACGTGTGGCATCGATGCCTCCCGACCCGTCGCGGGGTTATGCAAGCACAAGGCTTCGCCCTCGCCATAGATTCGATCGATACAGTACCCTGCACCCACACACGGTCGGACTTGATCCTCTTCGCCGCGAATTATCTTGGCGACAATATGTGGGTCGGCTAAATGCGCACGGGTCATGCCCACCAGATCAAGCAAACCCTCTCGCACCGCATAGCGGGCCGTTGCCACATCATTGATGCGCGCGGCATGCATCACGGGCAAATCAAATGCCCGCTTAATCTCTCCGGCAAAAGCCAGGTGCGGTGCCCCGGGCGTACCCATATTGGGAATGACATCAGCCAAACCGGCACTCGTATCAATGTGACCTCGAATAACACTGATGAAATCGATCAAGCCGCTGTTCGTGAGTATCTCCCCGATCTTCATCCCCTCATCAAATGCCAGACCTCCATCACGCATTTCATCGAAAACCATACGAATGCCAACAATATAATCGTCGCCCACCTGACGACGGATTTCCTGCAGCACTTCAATACCAAACCGCATTCGGTTTTCCAGTGATCCCCCGTATCGATCGGTACGATGGTTCAGCGCTGGACTCCAGAAACTGTCAAACAGGTGGCCGTAAGCCTCGACTTCGATTCCGTCCAGGTCGCCATCACGACACCGAATGGCAGCGGCACCGTAAGACCGGACCACGCGGCGAATGTCCCAGTCTTCCATCGCCTTGGGGAAAGCCCGATGGGCCGGTTCCCTGATAGGCGATGGGGCTATCGCCGGTAACCAGTGCCCCGCATAGGAGGAAGTGCGTCGCCCGAGGTGGGTGATCTGACACATGGTCGCGGCGCCGTGCCGGTGAACCGCCTCGGCAAGCGTCCTAAAATAAGGAACGATTCGGTCATCTCCAGCGTACAAGTTCCCATACGCCGGGGCCGCGTCTGGTGCCACTAAGGTGCCCCCACCAAACATAGTGAGCGCGAGGCCGCCCTTGGCTTTTTCTTCGTGATACAAACGATAGCGCGTCTTTGGCAAGCCGTCTTCGGAATAAGCGGGTTCGTGACTCGTGCTGATTATTCGATTCTTAAGCGTCAAATGTTTTAACGTGAACGGCTGTAATAAAGGATCAGCACTATTCATCAGGTTTCGCCTCCTATCCAGCTAACGCTCGCACGTTTCGAGTACTTCGATTGCCGTGATTGTGCCACGAGCATCCGACATTAAGACCAGATGATGACGAGGGAACTCTCGACCCAGCGCCAAGAGGATGATCAACCGTTGCGACACGGACAAACTGAGTGGTCATCGTTACGATCTTCGATTTACCCCGTCCAAGACCATTCATCTCATGCGTCACGGAGCTGAGTCCTGAATGCCTGCGACATTCATCTCAGCTCCGTCCTAAACCACACCGTCAAAGACAACGCCAGCCTTATGCCACGCGGCGATTTCCTCGATGGTGTAACCGGCATTCGACAGGACGGGCGCGGTATGTTCCCCTAGCATCGGGGCAACAGAGGGTACAACGTTTGGTGTGCCCTCAAAACGTGCGGCTGAGCGAACCTGACGTAATCGACCCAGACCTGGCTGGTCGATTTCAGCTATCAGTTGGTTGGCCTCAACTTGAGGATCGCTCATCATCTCAACCCTCGTTAGCACTGGGGCACAAGGAACATCTGCAGCATCGAGTGCGGCTATCAGCTCTTCCGTCGTTCGCCCTTGTATCTCTCCCTCTACCGCATTCAAACGCTCCTGCCGATTCAAAGAACGCGCCGCTGCCGTGCAAAAACGAACATCGTCGATCCACTCTCTGCGTCCAAGCACTTCACATAATGCACTCCACTCGCGATTCGACACCGCGCCTAACGTCATGTAACCATTCGCGGTAGGGAAAATCATGTCGTGTGCCGACGCTGCCGTCGTTTCCGGCTCTGCATCCACTAGTGCGAAAGACGTCATGCCTTCAGGCCAGAGGTAACACACCAGAGTGTCGAGCATAGACAAGCGAACATGCTGTCCCACACCCGTTCGCTCTCGAGAGAAAAGTGCCGCAACCACTGCCTGCGCCGCATAAACCGCAGTCGTCTTGTCAGCTATTAAGGTGCGGACCATTCGCGGTCTGCCCGTCTGCGGGTCCGCCTGTATATCAGCCAAACCGCCAAGCGCCTGAATAACCGGGTCATACACGCGTTTACCGGAGTAAGGTCCACTCTCTCCGACTCCGCTAATCGAGAGGTAAACCAGCCTGGGATTCCGCGCGGCCACTGTCGAGGCTCCGAACCCCAGTCGCTCAATTGCACCCGGTCGAAAATTCTGGATTAATACATCGGCACTCTCGATCAGTCGCCACAGAATCTCAGCTGCGCCCTGTTGTTTGAGATCAAGAACAATGGATCGCTTACCGCGATTACAAGCCACAAAGGTCGGGTTCATCCCGCTCTTCGGACCCGCGGCCCGCATAAAATCCCCCCCGGGTGGTTCGATCTTGATCACATCGGCACCCTGGTCCGCCAGTATCACCGCAGCGACAGGGCCTGATACGGCAGTGGTGAGATCAACCACTTGAACTCCCGTAAGGGGTCCGCTCGCATTTGTCATTGCGGCTTATTGGCTGCGATCGCAGTCGCGTAGGCTGGTCGTTGGGAAACCCGCTCGCGGTAGTGTTTAAAAGGCTCCGGCACCGTCAGATCATATCTCTCAGCAATATCAAGGCAACTGGTCATTAATATGTCGACTCCACTGAACTGCTGCCCCAGTAAATAGGGCCCCTCTTTCGACAGGCGCGTCACCGCCGACCCGATCATGCGGGCGAAGTAATCTCTCGCCACTGCACTGGCGTTGGGCGCATCGCCATAAATTTGCGGCAACCCAACATGACGGCGCAATACGTAGATGCTCGTCGCATCAAGCTCCATCGAGATGAACGACAACCATTCAAAATAGCGCGCCCGATCGAGCACGCTGTCGGGGATCAGGCGATTCTCGGCAGATGAATATCGTTCGGCAAGATAAGTGACAATCGCCGGACTCTCACTCAACACCAGTGCGCCATCCTCCAGCACTGGAATCTTCCCTTGCGGGCTCACCCTTTGGAACGCATCTTCTTGCATCGCGGGTGTCCGCGCCTGGATGGGAACGCTGCGGTATTGAAGACCGAGTTCAGCCAAGGCCCAATGCGCCCGCACCGTGCGCGCAGTCCCCACACCCCACAAGACTCTCGTGTTCGTGACTCCCATCGTTCTAATCCGTTTCCCTTTTTGTGTTCTGACGTTTTGTAGCTCATCCAACATTCACCACCGCCAGATTGATGAATTCGACTATTTGGTTTGACCCGTTCGACGGTGTATTGTCTATTGGATCAACAATACACGTGGTTGTCGATTTATCGAACGACCGACGAGGGCCAATGCCCGGGAGAAAACGATGAAGATAAAACGGATTGAACACATCGCCGTCGCGGTCAAACACTTGGACAACATGCGCGATATCCTCGAAAACAAACTGGGGTTGACGCTTGAATATGAAGAAAACTTGCCTCAATACAACACCCGCATCGCAATGTACCCCGTAGGCGAGACTTACCTCGAGATTCTTGAATCCGATAAAGCCGGCACCGAAGTCTCAGAGTGGATCGACAAACACGGCGAGAGCCTCTTTCACATCTGCTTAGAAGTTGACGACATTGTCGGGGCACTGGCCGAACTCAAAGCCAGTGGCGTTAAACTGATAGACGAGACACCCCGTATTGGGCATGCCAATGCGCGCATCGCTTTTCTTGACCCAGAATCAACCGGGAATCTATTGATCGAGCTGGCGGAACTTTCCTCCCCTCCTGAACAGTCGATACAGGCTAACTGAGCAGAAGATGACATCCGTACTGCAAACTCAATAGGATAAAAAAGCGTCCGTTAAAGCATCATAAAGTTAGCGCTCGTTTAGATGATTCCATCACAGCAACTGACTCGAGCATACTATCGGTCAGCGAATCAGTTTGAACCCTATAATGAGTAGCGGCTGCTGACCACCGGAACCATCTGATGATACAAATTAGCCAAATCGATATGGTTTGGATACTGACCTGTTCCTGCCTGGTTCTTTTTATGCAGGCGGGATTCAGCTGTTTAGAAGCGGGCCAAATTCGCG
>Ga0209501_10004108_pt1 | contig 14192 bp, 5 predicted proteins | sample ArcticOcean_MG_C_4_FD_187434 | JGI IMG/M metagenome (GOLD analysis project Ga0209501, IMG submission 187434) | Marine microbial communities from western Arctic Ocean - ArcticOcean_MG_CB4_134 (SPAdes) (version 2) | ecosystem: Environmental > Aquatic > Marine > Oceanic | place: Arctic Ocean...
GTCGGCCAAGGGTTTGTGTCCACCATTGACCTCGCTACCTTTGCCGAAGACGTCGAGGCTCGTGTGGGTTTAGCCGACGAGTGCCATGACGATTTCGACAACAATGGGGACGGACGGGTGGACTCGGCGGACCATGGCTGTCGAACCGGTGTTGTGGAAGCCCAGGAGCCGGCCGATTGGCAAGCCCCTGATGTCTTGGCGTTATCCACGGAACCTTCTCGATTGCCACAATGCATGAACCAGGTGGACGACAACGGCGATGGCCTGACGGATTACCCCGAGGATGGCTACTGCATGTCTGCAACAGACTCGGTGGAGGGCCTCGCTGTTCCCGTGTTGGCACGTTTGGCGCTGTCACCGGATGGCGCTTTTCTCTACGCCATCAACGCGCGTGAAGCCACAGTGATCGTTATCGATCTGGCCACCTCAGAGCGTGTGGATGTCAATGCGGACGGTATGGCTGGGGCCAACGTGCTCTTCCGAACGCTGGGGTACAAAGACATCGTATTGCAAAGCTACGAAGCCCCACTCGATCTGGCGATCGTGGACATGGCGGTGACCGATGACGAAGGCGACGAAAGCCAACAGATGGTGGCGTACGTCAGCAGCGCGACCGGCAAGGTTATTATCATCGATGTGACAGACAACAATGGCACCCCAATCCATCGTTTTCGGGATGGCGATAGCGGCGACCAATCCATCCCCTTTGCGCCTCGTCTTTTCATGGCCGATGAAGAGATCGAGTTGGGAAGTAGTCGGCGAAAAGACATGCCGTCGTTTGGCGAATACGTGGCGAACAAGCCCATCGATTCGAGCGGGGAGACATCGGAAAAGACCCATTACGGCATTCAAGTCGTCGGGGAGCCGCGGTTGGTTCGCAACGAGTATTGGAATGTGACACATCAAGGCGCGCTGGTGGCGAGAACGGTACCCTTGGCGATGCTGAATGTGAGCAGTGACGCTCTTCTCATGGAGACGCCCGAACGTGTGTTTTGTGCCCACGGCGTGGAGGCCGGTGACCAGGTCGTATTGACCACGCCGACGAATGAACCATGCGCAGAGGCGCTCTTCGGCGCTGTGGCCTTCACCATTGTGTCGGTGCATGAACAATTCATCGAGTTGGAGCCTGGAAGCGGTGAGGTGTTTGTAGTGTCTACAAGCGATGAAGCCACATTGTTGACCGGAGATCCTGTGTCCGATGACGTGCTTGCGTGTTTTGACGACGCTGTCGAGTATGAGGTGCGGGTTCCTAACGGTACTTATGCAGTGCGTGGATCGGCGAGTGGTTTTCGTCATCCGTGGACGACTGACGAGACCGGGCTGTGTGTGATCGATCCCACATTGGATCCCACGTTGACTCAAGGGCGGATGAAAGAGTGGGTCTTGAAGGAAGGTGCGTCAATTCCGATTTGTCCATTGACCGACACCATGGTCGACACGTACCTTGTCCATCCCGATGACGCGGGACACTTCGAAAATCACGCGTTTCGGGTGCGGATGATTCCGGGTTGTATGGACGCGGAGTTGCCGGGCGAATACGCCATTGTACCCACCGCGGTAGACGTGCGGTGGCAGTTCCTCATGGACAGCGCGTTTGAGATTCAAGCGTTGGGCAACTTGGGGACACCACGTCGACTTCACTGGCAATCCAGTGAAAAACGGGCGTACATCGTGGACAGCGGATTGGAGCGAGTGGTTTCTATAACACCAGGCCCGGACACTGTGATTCGGGCGGATTTCTATTAGCGGGGATGATTCAGAATGGCAGGCTTATCAAGAGCGTTTCGGGCAGTGATGGTAGTTGGATTGATGATCGGATGTGGTGGTGGTAGCTCCACCAGTGAACCCGACACGAAGAGTCCTACAGACACGGTGTATACACCGACCGAACTGACCATTGCGGAACTTCAAACTCACGACAAATCGGCGAACTGTGATCCACAGGGCATTGAAAACGTCTATTGGAGCATTGAGATCAAGGGCGCCGTGGTGGTTGGCGGCAAGTTTAGCGCCTTTAAGCCCGGTGAAGGAAGCGATGCTGAAGCCTTGGATGGCTATTATGTGGGTACCAGCGATGGTGGCGCCAACAGTGGTATCCAATTGGCCGTTCCGGCGAGTCTCGGTGTTCTCCTTGAGGTCGGCGATGTGGTCGACATTACGGGTGAGTACATGGAGTATTACTGCACAAGCCAAGTCAAAGCTACGGCCGTCAGCAAGACCGGCACAGGCACGGTTCCCGAGCCGACTGTTGTGACAGCCGAGGATTTGACCGATACAGCCAAAGCCGAAGCGTACGAAGGTGTTCTTGTGACGTTGGGCGAAAGCGAAGTGACAGCGACGCAGGACTTCGATGTATTTACAGTGACCGGCGGCGTGTTGGTCGGTGGTAAGTACTTCCGCTCCTACGATGCCAGTCAGGGCGACAAGCTTACTTCGATTACGGGCATCCTGGACTGGAGCTACGGTGAATACAAGGTGGAGCCGCGTGGCGACGATGACATTGTCGTCGGTGAGCTGGCTCCGGCCCAAGAGTTGACCATCGCCGAGATTCAAACGGCGGAAGCTTCTACGGGTTGTGATCCCTCTTCCATCACCAGTACCTTGCCCAAAGTGTCGGTGAATATGGTCCTGGTAACGGGTCCGCGGTTCATCGCGTATTCACCACCGCCCAACTCCACCAGCGAAGCGTTGGATGGTTATTACGTTGGCACGACCGAGGGCGGCGCCAACAATGGTATTCAACTCGTGGTCCCCGCGAGCGTGAGCGCCGATCTGAAGCTCGGTGATGTGGTGAACATTGAGGGCGAGACCATGGAGTACTATTGCCGGACTCAGTTGAAGGCCAATAAGGTGACTGTCGCTGCCCCCACCATGACGTTGCCGGCGGCGACTGTTTTGACCGCGGAAATCGCGGCTGATCCTGCGGCTATGGAGACCCATGAGGGGACCCTCGTGTCCGTTGAAAATGTGACGGTGACCGAGGTGAATCAATACGGCGAATTTGCCGTCACTGGTGGATTTTGGGTGGGTGACATCTATCCGACCAATTACACACCCAATGTGGGTGACGAGTTGAGCGCCCTCACGGGGCTCTTGGACTTCAGTTACGGAAACTACAAGATTCAACCCAGGGATGCGACGGATGTGGTCGTGGGTGCGGTGGCGCCGGCCGCCGTGATGACCATCGCCGAGGTCCAACAGCATAACTCGTCGGTGGATTGTTCGCCTGCGGAGCCAGGCGGCACCGACCCTCCCCCCATCTCCACACATGGCAACGTGTCGGTGAGCGGCATTGTACTCTCCCCGATTGAAGACGTGTCCGTCACCCTGGATGGCGTGTACATCGGCACCGATCCTAGCGGACCCTGGTCCGGCCTCTTGGTCGTCTACCCCAAGACGCTTGGGTTGACACCTGCGCTGGGAGACGAAGTGAAGTTCACGGGTAACATCAGCGAGTTTTATTGTTTCACGGAGATGTCAGCGACGACCATAGAGGTGGTGAGCAGTGGCAACACGGCCCCGGCGCCCCTGGCGCTGACAGCGGCCGCGATTCTCGCCGATTCCGAACAATATGAAGGGTCCCACATCACCATTGAAGATGTGTCTGTGACCAACATCGATGACTTCGTCGAATTCGAACAGTTCAAGGTCACCGGTGGTCTAGTGATCAACCTTCATGATTACGCCGTGACCTATCAGCCCACCGTGGGTGCGTCCATTTCAAGCATCACCGGCGCGCTCAAGTATGGGTTTGGCGCGTACAAACTCATCCCCTTTGGTGCCGAGTTCATCGTCTCGCCATAATAGCTTCCTGAGAGGGTTAGCGACTGAGCTTTTGAATCTTTTGCATGAGGACTTCGCGTTTGAGGGAGCCCCGATGCCATCGTTTGTGGTGCGCGCGTTTCTTTTCTTTCATTTCGTCGAATAACGTCATGCCCTTGCGGCTCAACTGGGCCCATGAGTCGTGGCCGATCTGCCAGCTGGCCTCGACGTGCACCCCCTTCGAACTCCGTGCGCCGAGCACTTGGATGTCGCCCAGTGTTCCCCAGAACGTTTCAATAGCCTCTTGTTCTTCTTTTCTCCACTCACGGTCTTGCTTCGCTTCCTCGTCTCGCAGGGTTTGAAGCTCTTTGACCAATTTGGCCACCTCCGGATCCTTGCTCCAAGTGGCTTCCACATGGGGCGCAGCAATCGAGCCCCTTGCGCGCCCTTGTATCATCACGTACCAGGCAATGCTGGCGATAGACAGTCGTAGAACGCCGCTTTGTTTAACCGAGTCATTGGGCAATCGCCACTGAGCGCGGGAGGGTGATTTAGCGCTTCGTCTGAGCACGTCTGCATCGGTCGTAAAAACAAGGGTCTTTCGACGCAGCGCGAGCCACATCACTTGGCCATTGGGACCCGGTAGACTCCACGTAGGTCCGTCGCTGTTTTCGCTTCGAGTCATGAAGGATCCGATCAGGTCTCCCACAACCTTGGTGTCGGATATTTCCGCAAAGGCGCTGAGCTTGGGCATGGGAAAATCATCCATTCTCACATCCGGTGTGGCCATGGTCACGTATCCGCCGAGACGGCCGGTCACACCGCTTTTCTTGAGGATCTCAAGCACGGGCGCTGCGTTTAGCCCCAGGCTGGAGCTGACCGTGGTTCCCCAATCGACCAGCGCGTTTACATTCAGCTTCGCTTCGGCCACAAAGGCGGGTTTTTCGAGGATGTAGCCACGCCACGCGGGTGGTTTGCTGTTTTGGATGATGTCCGGAATCAGTCCCTTTCCTGGGGTGATGGCGTCCATTTCAGAAACCATCCGATTCTTTTCAATTCGTCCCGAATAGGTCATGTGGCTACCGGTTGGAATGGTCGCGAGCGCAATCACGTGCCCTTTCAGCGGAGCCGATTTGTTGCTACGGCGGGGACCAAAACGATGGATCGCGTGTCGAATGGCGGTGCCCACCACATCTCCGGAATGATAGGCTCGTAGATCGCCTTTTCTTTGGGAGGCTTTTCGAGCTGGGTCTACGCTGAGCAGGGAGTCTTCTCGGCTTCGAGCGAGGGCTTTCCGGCAGGGCGTGGTCCCGGATTGTTTGGCGTTGGGTCCCAGGACAAACATGGCGACGTCGCCCTTGAGCGCGATGCAACCATCGACCTCGTCTATCGAAATGATGGATTGATTGCCCCCCAAATCCTCGATCTGGATGGTGGACAGATCGGTCTTTTGAGCCAGGGCTACGAGGGTTGACCGGAAGTCACTTGCGGAGTGTAGGTGAGCATAGACGAAGAAGCTCATCCGCTTGTTGAGTCGTTGGCTTGTGTTCGGTGAAAGGCTCAACGCGATCCCTACCGGACGATCCATAGCGACTCCTGTCGCCCGGATCTCCGCGTCCGAGGTCAAGTCGACGCCGAGGTGCCTTTTGAGTTCCTTGCTGTCTTCTCCCATGAGATTCTGTAGGAGCCCATCATTGCCCCCCGTGAGGCCCAGCTTGTTGGTGGACGTGCGCGGATGGGGGACCTCCGCCCACACGGTGTTCTCTTTGGGGAGCATGGCGAGCGCTGTGGACGATGACTCCGAAGAAGACGATGACCTCCTTGTTTCCGACAGGAAGGGCTTTTCACTGGTGGAGACCTTGGATCGCTTGTTCCTTCGCTTGCTGCAGCCTGTGACGGCCATCATGGCACAGAGGAGGGCTATAACGGCCCACTGAGTCCTTTGCATGGTCACTCCAGTGTGTTTGTGCATGATCTTCTCCCTCTCCCCCTCGGTGTTCCATGGGGCACCTAGAGTACGTCGTCATTCCGTTCTATGGCAAGCCAACGCGCACGAGGACACAGTAGGGGGAGAACGAGAAAGCACAACCCATAGACTGCGCTCGATTGGACGGTGCTGGAAAGCGCAATGGCCGGCCCGAGCGCCATTCCGGAAGATTGTCCTTGTACTCAAACACTCGTGTTTGTTACTCTTTTACGCCTTAGGGACCGGATAACCGTGATGAATGTGAACGTAGCTGAGCAGACCAAGGTCCTTCTTGAACGAGCCGCAAAGGGTCGAAGTGGCGTACTCGTCGTACATGGCGTGACCGGAGCTGGTCAAGCCGACGTCGTCAGTAACGTCCGAAATGCGGTGTCAGAAGTACCCGGTGGGTTGGTGTTGGAAGGCCGGTGCACCGGTATGTCTTCCATCCCATTCGAGCCCATGCATTCCATTGTAGCAGCCCTACAAGTGTCCGGTCCGGAGGTCTGCGATCCTGCGCTGTTGGCTTCCGTTGCGTCCCGGTTGTCTCACGTCAATCAGGAGGTCACGGAACCTCAAAATGTTCGCGCAGTCCTCGATCAAATTGGCGGCCTTCGCGATCGACGGCTCAACCATTTTGAAGATCTACGTCGCTTGCTCTGCGACGTGGCCGGTCGCACCACCACCTTGTTGATGATTCACGATGTGCACCTGGCCGATGAAGATACGCTTGGTTTGATCAACTTCTTGGTTCGAGATGCGGATGGAGGCGTCCCCGTGATCGGCGCGGCCACTCACCGAGCTCACCGACCCGCATTCGTTTTGACGCTCTGTGATGATCACCCATGTGGACGGTCCCTGCTCCGGCAGTTCGAGGCCATCCGTGTGGTAGAGAGTACGTCGGTTGCGCCCTTGGACGCTCATGACCTCAGTCAGCTCATGGCGGAGCCTGTGTTGTCGAGCAAGTTGTTGCGGATTACCGAGGGACTTCCCACCCGCGTACGGGCATTGATCAGTGTATTGCCCGATGAATTGGACGAACTGGTTCGATATCGAATTTCCACCCTTCAACCCGATGCACTGCACACGCTTCACATGGCTCAAGCCAATGGAGGCCCCGTGGTTCCAGGCGTATTGGCGTCGGTCGCGGACGTGGGTTGGAATGTGGTCAATGCCCTGCAGGCCGATGAGTTCTTGGTCGAGGAAGTGGTCGGGGGCCAATCACATGTTCGTCTCAATGACGCCTATCAGGATCACCCCACACTTTGTGTAGAGGACGAAAGCCAACGGTCCATCATCCATGGCGCTTGGGCGGACCATTGGACCACGCAGCATCAACTGACCAACGACGAGTCGTTGCTGGGTTGCATTTGTGACCATCTGTTGCAGGCCGGTCGTGCCGAAGAGGCATCCACTGCGGCGATTCGAGCCAGTCATTGGCTGGCGCAACGGGGTGGTACCCAGCGTAGTGTAGCGCTCTTGGACAGGGTGCTCGCGGCAGGCGTGAGTGATCCGACCCCCATCTTGGTGGCAACCATTGATGCGCAAGTGGCGCTGGGCGACTTTGATGCGGCGTTGGCACGATGTGGTGATCTCGTCGATCGCGCAGACTCGTATGTGGATTTGCGTCGTGCGCAAATCCACGGTTTGAGTGGCGATTTGGACGCGGCGTCGAAGGCGCTAAGAACCTTATTTGAGTCCAAAGGTGTACCCACGTCGCTTCGCAGTGTTGTGTTGCGGGAGTGGGCGGACGTGCTGGTCCGCCAGGGCGAACTGGAAGAGGCCGAGCGCTTGTGTACGGAGGCGCTGAATGCGTCGGAACCGCTCGATGAGATGACCTCACTATCGCTCCACCATACGCAGGGGAAGATCGCGTTTTGGCGTGCTTCCTACGAGGAAGCGCGGACGATCTATCAGAAGGTTCTCGATGACAGTCAGAGGGCCACGGACACTGGATTCCGAGCCACTGCCTTGCACAACGTGGGGCTGGTGGACATGAGGACCGGCCATTACGTCCAGTCTGCACGTCGAATCCAGGAGGCCTTGGGATTGTTCGAAGGGTGTGGTCGCTATTTTGAAGCGGCGGTTTGTCGACACAATTTGGGCATTGCCTATGAATACAATCAACGAACAGCCCTTGCGGTCGCCATGTTCGAGCAGACCATCGACGTGTTTGAACGGCTCGGGAAACGAGCGAATTTGGCTGGTGCGATCAACTCTCTGGGCGATGTGTATTTGTCCATTGGTGAAGCGTGGAAAGCCCGTCGTCTCTTTCAACACAGTCTCACCATCGCGGAAGAGAACGGATTAAACTACCTCGTGGCGTTCAATGCGCTGCGTTTGGGACAGGTAGACCTCTTGGATGGACAGTCCGAGAAGGCACAGGCTCATCTGATGAGGGCCGTGGCCGCTTTGGAGAATCAAGGCCATCACCACGAGCTGGCTGAAGCGCACTTGGCGCTCGCCCAGTGCGCGCTGGCGGCAGACGATCAGGCGACCACGATTGAGCATCTTGAGTTGTTGGAAGCGTGCGGACACCGAGAAGCGACAGCACGGGGTTGGATTCTTCGAGCGCGACTGCAGGCCGACAAGAATCCCGGAAACGCAGAAGAGTTGTTGCAAAGAGCGGCCCTTGCCCTGGAAGAGTTGGGACAAGCGAGCGGTGTGCTCGAAGCGTCACTGGAGTTGGTGTTGATCGAGCGTCAAGTGGGCGGACCCGCGACCCAACGACTCAGCGAAGTGAGCGATTTGTTGGAACAATGGCGCAAATCCATTCCCACAGAGCACCTTGAGGCATTTGACGAGCTCCCCCTGGTACGACGAGTCCAGGAAGTGCTATCACCGTCTGAAGAGATGCCGAGTGCCCCACAGACAATCACCTCCGAACGTGTTTCTCAGCCGGTCGCCACCGAGCCTAGTTGTTATCACGGTATGGTGGGTCGTTCGCCCAAGATGCGCGCTCTGTACAAGGTGATCGACCGCATTGCTTCGGCCGATGCGACCATCTTGCTTGCGGGTGAATCGGGTACGGGCAAGGAATTGGTTGCCAACGCCATTTACAATGCGTCCCATCGCGCGAACAAAGCCTTTGTTCGAGTGAATTCGGCGGCTTTTGTGGATTCTCTCCTTGAAAGTGAGTTGTTTGGCCACGAAAAAGGTTCGTTCACGGGTGCCGTTAACCGAAAAATGGGCGCCTTTGAACAGGCGGATGGCGGGACGCTCTTTTTGGACGAAATCGGTGACATCAGCCCGAAGATGCAAGTGAGCCTGCTGCGAGCCCTCCAGGAAGGCGAGATCCGTCGTGTGGGTGGTCGCAAACCCATGATGGTGGATGTGCGGGTCATCTGCGCGACCAACCGTGATCTGGATGCCATGGTGGAGGCTGGGACATTCCGACAGGACTTGTATTTCCGTATCAAAGGTTTGCCCATTGCGCTGCCTGCCTTGCGTGAACGAGGCGACGACATTGTGTTGTTGGCTGAGCACATTCTGGCGGACTTGGAAGAAAAACATGGGCGCGCTTTTGTGTTGGCGACCGACGCGATTGACTTGCTGCGGGTTTACCCCTGGCCGGGCAACGTGCGCGAGCTGGAGAATGTCCTTCGGAGTGTGATTTTCTTTGCGGAAGGCGACGCCATTACGGCTCATGATTTGCTTCATTACACCTCCTTGAAAGAAATGTGTGAGGACGGTGAGAGTGCGCAGGGTCCGGAGCCCAGCGGACCGGTGGAGGATGAGGTCATTGGCGGCGGGTTTGATCTGGCCGAAGCCAAACGAGAGATGGAGTTGCGCTACATCAAGCGCGCCCTCGAGCAAACGGATGGAAACATTACGAAAGCGGCGGAGTTGCTCAATATGAAGCGCCCACGGCTTTCGCAGAAGATAAAGGAATACCGGCAGAAAGGCTGGTTATAGGAGGACCTTATGGTCTACAGGCCCTGCGATATGTTCAGACTGTGTATTGCCCCCTTGGCAGGGGTTGTGCTGCTGAGTGGTTGCGTCATGGGAGGCCCTGAAGAGGCTGGCGAACCCATGGATCCTCGCATGCACGATCCTTTTGAAATCGAGTTTTACGAGGGAAGTCTACCCGGTGGTGACGAAGAGGCTGAAGAAAAAGCCATATACACGAAGGGAAAGGCAGACGACGCAGACCAGTCCTCAAGAAACGAGAACAATTCGACAGGAACGAATGACAAGCCAGTGGATAACGAGGACAACGCGTGTTGGACCGAAGAAGAGTTGGAAGGGGAGCACCTCCCCGGAGAGGCAAACGCGCCGTCCAACGAAGAAACGGGCCATGGCAGCCCTCAGCCCCTCGACCCCTGTGATCCTGACGACGAAGACGACTCGGATTCGGAGGATTCGAACGAATCCTAGTCTGTTTCTTGTCCCATTTCATATCCTCTTATCACAGCAATATTGCCCCTCCTCTCTAGACGGAATCCGCCGTTCTCATCCCGGCCCTTGTCAAGGTCGACAGGGGTGTGTTAAGCCATGGCTATGACCCAGCCAACGGGTGCCAAGCTCACACCGATGATGCAGCAATGGACGGAAGCGAAATCCGTCCATCCAGATGCCATGCTTTTCTTTCGGATGGGGGACTTCTACGAGCTCTTCGGTGACGATGCCGTGAAAGCGTCCCGGGTGCTGGAGCTGGCGCTGACCAGCCGCGACAAGAACAAAGAAGACGGTATGCCCATGGCCGGTGTGCCGCATCATCAATTACAGGTGTATGTCCAGCGCTTGCTCGACTTGGGCTACAAGGTCTCTGTTTGTGATCAAGTGGAAGATCCCAAACAGGCCAAGGGCATCGTGAAACGGGCTGTCACACGGGTGGTCACACCCGGGGTTGTGATGGATGACGTTGCGTTGGAGCCCAGTCGAAACAACTATCTGTGCGCGGTTTGGTCCGGGTTATCCGGCTATGGAATCGCCTATACCGACATTACGACAGGGGAATTTCGCGCCACACTCGCCACCGATCTCAACGGTGTGGTGAGTGAGTTGGGGCGTGTCGAAGCCCGTGAGGTGCTGCTTCCGCCCGCATCGGAAGAACGGATTCATCAGGCGGTCTTGCGTTGCGGTGGCATCTGTTCCGAATGGGCCGTCGCTGAATTCGATCCGCGACATCGTGTCGTCAAAGAGTGTGCGACGCTGACCGACGAGATCCAAAAGGCCGTGGGGGCCATTGGGAACTATTTGGATCGGACTCGCCCGGCGGGAGACGTGATGCTGGGTCCACTCGACACGTATTCGCTCGACGATCATTTGGTCATTGAAGAGACGAGTTTTCGCAATTTGGAGATTGTACAAACGCTCATTGGAGGCCGGCGTCAGGGTTCGTTGCTCGGTTTGCTCGATCGCACCTGTACCGCGATGGGTGCTCGTCAATTGCGTCGGTGGTTGCAGCGGCCCTTGCGTGCCATTCGGCCGATACAAGAGCGCCAAGATGCCGTTTCGGAGCTCAAAGACAACACCCTGGTGCGTGAAATGCTTCGCTCCTTACTCTCCAACGTCTATGACATCGAACGATTGGGCGGACGGGTGATGGCCGGGGTCGCTTCCCCACGAGACTTGGCGAACTTACGGCGTTCCTTGGAAGAGTTGGGTACGTTGCGGTCTGAGATGGCAGGGCTGAGCGCATCACGTCTAAAGCAACTGGCGGAACACTTGGATCCCCTCAGTGATATTCATGAACAGCTCGTCGCGACGTTGGCCGATGATCCCGCCCAGTCTGCCACCGAGGGACGACTAATCCGCGACGGATTTGATGGCGAACTCGACGAATTCGTCCATCTCTCCCGTTCGGGAAAAGAGTGGATGCTCCAGTACGAGGCCAGCGAGCGTGTGCGCACGGGGATTGGTTCCTTAAAAGTGCGCTACAACCGGGTGTTTGGGTATTACATTGAGGTCACACGAACCAATCTAGCCAATGTTCCGGACAATTACATTCGGAAACAAACCCTGGCTAACGGTGAGCGTTATTACACCGTGGAGCTCAAGGAATACGAGACCAAGGTACTCTCAGCCGAAGAACGTCGCGTCGCTCAAGAAACCCAGTTGTTTGATGTGTTGCGTGAAGGTTTGCGCGAGCAGGCGCCTCGGATTTTGCGCTCGGCGGGTCGGGTCGCGGATCTGGATGTGTTGTGTTCCCTGGCCGAGGTCGCCTATCGCTGTGGGTATGTGAAGCCTGAATTGTCCGAAGACCACAGCCGAATTGAGCTGACCGAGTCCCGGCATCCGGTCGTGGAACAATCGATGGACGCCGGCTCCTTTGTTCCCAACGACGTCCTGGTGGATGCCGATGGCGCACGCGTGATGTTGATCACCGGACCCAACATGTCAGGCAAGTCGACGGTTATGAGGCAAGTGGCCATCATCGCGTTGATGGCTCAGATTGGTTCCTTTGTACCGGCATCGGAGGCGACGATCGGGCTCGTGGACCGGATCTTCACCCGAGTAGGCGCGAGCGATGATCTGTCGCGAGGACAATCGACGTTCATGGTCGAGATGAGCGAAACGGCAGACATTGTGCGCAATGCGACCCATCGTTCCTTGATCATTCTCGATGAAATCGGTCGTGGGACCAGCACCTATGATGGCGTTAGTATTGCGTGGGCTGTTACCGAACATATTCACGACAACGTGGGAGCACGGACGCTCTTTGCCACGCACTATCATGAGTTGACCGAGCTTTCGCGTTCGCTCAAGCATGTGACGAATATGCATGTGGCTGTGCGGGAGTGGAACGATGAAATTGTCTTTCTTCGAAAACTCCAGGAAGGGGCGACGAATCGCTCGTATGGCATCCAAGTCGGCCGGTTAGCGGGTTTGCCGGAGTCCATATTGGAGCGCGCCCGTGAGCGCCTGGCTGATTTCGAGATGCGCGACATGAAGTCCGAGTCAACACGTTCAACCGACGTGCAATCGGCCTCTGAGCAGTTGGGTTTGTTCAGCGGTGCTCCGCCCGCCCCCTCCCAGTCTCCCATCGAGGATGCCTTGGGACGTGTGGATCTCAATCGAACCACCCCCTTGGAAGCCCTCAATATGCTTCACAAGTGGCAAAAGAAACTCTCGTCTTAAGCGTTCTACAAGCACGGGAGCGTCTGGCGGACGGATCCGAGTCCCTAACGCTGCTCTCGGATGCTGTGGACCATTTGCTGTGCGAGACGCTGACCAATGTACCCGAAGCGCCTGGTCCCTGGGCGTTGGTGGCGTTGGGTGGTTATGGCCGTGGAGAGATGTGTCCTGCCAGTGATGTAGATATTCAATTCCTAGTGCCCAAGAAGTCGGATACATACAGCGCATTCGTGGAAGCCTGTTTGTATCAATGGTGGGATCACGGATTTCGCCTGGGGTACGCCACGCGAACTACACGCGAAACGGTGGCGTTGGCTCGAGACGATCACAAGACAGCGATGAGTTTGTTGGATCGACGATTGTTGGTCGGTGATTCCTCACTCTTTGAGGCACTGGGTGAGGCGTTGGATCGAAAGGTGTACGGACCTCGACGTGAACCCTTGTTGGAGGATGTGTTTACCGAGCGGGCGGAGCGCCATCACCGCTTCGGGGACACGGTTTACCTACTCGAACCCGACATTAAGAGTGGTGAGGGAGGGTTGCGCGATTATCAGGGCGTGTTGTGGGCCGCGAAAGTCGTGGGCCGCGCGACGTTGAAGGACTGTGGCTTGACGGGGTCCGAACTTGCTGATTTGCACGAGGCATATCAAACCTTGCTGCGCTTCCGAAATGCGTTACATGGCATCGTTGGCTGGAAAACCGACCGACTTCGTTTCGAGCATCAACCCGTGTTGGCGACCATGTTGGGGTACGCGTCGGTCGAAGAGTGTATGCAACTGTATTGGCGCAGGGCCAGCACGGTCCGCGCGTTTACGAGACGTGTTCTCGACCGGTTGAATGCCGAGGAACGGGGTCACATTGCACAGTCGATCCATGTCCAGAAGTCGTTACAGTCCGCCGATCTGGTGCGCCTCTTTCGTCAATCGGCCGTTCAAGACAGGCCCTTGGATTCGAGCACACTGACCGCCATCGCAGAGCAGGTTCCGATGTTGAATGAGTCGGATCGTAGCGATCCTGCTGTGGCGGAGGATTTTTTTCATGTGCTGACGAACCCCGATGACCAGGCGCGGCCCTTGCATCATATGTTGGACATGGGCCTGTTAACAGCGTTGATTCCGGAACTTGAACCCATCCGGGGACTGTATCAGCGCAACGTGTTTCACGTGTACACCGTGGATATTCATACGTTGCACGGCATCGCGCACTTGAAGCAGCTACGACAAGGCAGCGGCGATGAGGGTACGGCCATCTTGTGCTCGATCATGGCGGAGCTAACGTCGGCCGAGGTCAACGAGTTGTTCCTCGCGTTGCTCTTGCACGACGTGGGCAAAGGCGGAGCCACCGATGAGGACGTGCGGCGTGCAGCCCAACGCCTGGGCCTGGGCCC
>Ga0209501_10004109_pt1 | contig 14192 bp, 10 predicted proteins | sample ArcticOcean_MG_C_4_FD_187434 | JGI IMG/M metagenome (GOLD analysis project Ga0209501, IMG submission 187434) | Marine microbial communities from western Arctic Ocean - ArcticOcean_MG_CB4_134 (SPAdes) (version 2) | ecosystem: Environmental > Aquatic > Marine > Oceanic | place: Arctic Ocean...
CGTTTGACAGGAGAGCAAAATCGAAGACTAACTATTTTGCCGTTTGCTGGTCGTATCGCTGCAGGAAAACCTATAGAAGCAATTTCAGAACAATGTGAAATAAATTTTTCTGAAATGTTATTAGGGCCGGGCCGGTATGTTCTTGAGGTACAAGGAGACTCTATGATCGATGCGGGTATATTAGACGGCGATTTAGTTATTATCAGGGAGACACAATCAGCTGATAATGGCGATATAGTCGTTGCGTTAATTGATAATAGTGAAGCGACTTTGAAGCGACTTAGAAAACATGGAAAGCAAGTTGAATTAATTCCTGATAATCAATCAATGAGTCCAATGAGATATTCTGCCGATCGTATCAATATTCAAGGCGTAGTAGTAGGACAGGCAAGAATGTATTAAATTAATCTGGACAAAACTAAAATGGCTAAAGATTATGAGGCGAATGTTTCAACCCATGAAGTCATAATAAATCTTACGTATCATTGGTAATAAGAAAGAGAGAATGATTATCTAGAGAATTTTTTTTGAGATTAGATTAAGTATCACTTGAATTGACTTTGTCAATTAGAGCAATAATTGTCCAATCTTGTTTTGGTTGCATCTCACCATTTGCAACAAAAACATGTAAACGTTGTTTATTATCGATCGCAAACATTGGGATAATACCCCCTTCATATTTCTTCAGATACTGTTCAAACGTAAATTCATCACTTAGTTGTGTACTTTTTATTTCTGCATTATTTCTCAAACGATAAGCAAGGTTTCCGTAGTCAGCATCTTTACTAAAAAGCTCATAACCTCTATGCTTAGTTGATACAATATGTTTGTCTTCTGTATGTTTCTCACGAGTTGTTTTTAATTCATATACATTATTTACTCCAAATTCCGATTTAAATCTTAAGCAAGCCAACGTATCAAGATTTAATCGCCCTGACATAGCGAGTAACTTTCCCAAACCGCTAAGATTAAGATTCTTATCAGCATGTTCAGAAACTGGGTTTCCAAAATAGGTTTCCAATCCATCCATTCTTGCTAATCTTATATTCTCCCAGGTACTATCAGTTATTAAGGTTTTAAAACCATGAGATTGAAGTTCTTTTCCAATTGCACGTGCAACATTACCTGCTCCGATGATCAACAGTCCCGTTGGCGACGGTTCACGAACTTTTAGAAATTCTGCAATATGTTGTGCGGTTGTACTTTGAATTACAACGGTACCGATAATTATAACGAAGGTAAGTGGTACGAGTAAGACTGCTTCAGGGTAACCTGCATCTTCAAGACGTAAAGCAAATAAGGCTGAGATAGCTGCAGCGACAATACCGCGCGGCCCAATCCAGGCGATCATTAATTTCTCATTAAATGATAAATCAGAACCAATAGAGGAAACAAAAACTGAAACAGGTCTAGCAATCAAAATAATAATTCCAAGCAGGACAATTGCAGGCCACCCAGCGTGAATTAATTCGTGCAGTTCAATCCGTGCGGCAAGAACAATAAAGAGAGTTGATATTAATAACACACTTAAACTTTCTTTAAAGTCCAGGATATTATCAATATCCATATCTTTCATATTCGCCATTGTTATTCCCATTATTGTAACAGCCAGCAATCCTGATTCAGATGCAATTATTTCAGATAAAACAAATACTGCAAAAACAGAAATTAAAGTAAAAATATTTCTAAGATATTGTGGTATATATTGTTTACGTAATAATTCTCCTAATAACCAACCAAAAACAAAGCCGACAATAAAGCCGGAAAAAATAATTTTTCCAAATGTGAGAAAAATTGTACTAAGCGCATTATTTTGTTGTCCGGAGATAATAAAATCAAAGACAAGAACTGCAAGCAAAGCACCTAATGGATCAATTACAATTCCCTCCCATCGAAGCACATTAGCCACTTTTGAATTCGGTCTTACTATTCTTAGCATGGGAATAATGACAGTTGGACCTGTTACAACCACAATAGCGCCAAATAAAAAAGCAAGTTCTATTGGGAGGTCAAGTAAATGATACGTACTATAACCAATGATAACCCAGGTTATTAACGCGCCAATAGTAACTAGATTACTAACAGTTCTACCATGTCCACGTATGTCCTGAAATTTAAGTGTCAAACTACCTTCAAACAGTATCACCGCAACAGACAGGGAAATAAATGGGAATAATAAATTTCCAAATAACATATCAGGATTAAGCAAGTTCAATACCGGACCAGCAAGAATTCCAGCAGTTAAAAGAAAAAGAATCGATGGCATTCGAACCCACCAAGCAAACCACTGACATGCAATACCTAGCACACCAATACTAGCAATAGACAACAGAACAATATTATCCAATTCTGATTTACCTTATATTATTGAGAGGATTAGTTTTTTTGGCAGCCATATAATAAATTTTACACATCTTTTCTATGATGATGTTGGGCGCTCATTATTATCTTTAGTAATGTTTCTTGTAATATTGATTCATTATCATTGCTGAATAGAGAAAATATTAATAATAGTTTTCCAACGGTTAATGCGCCTTGAGTTAGAAATTGATATTCACCAGTATTTGTAACATTATTCGATAGATTAAATAAATAATCAACACCATCTCGACCAGTAATTTTTTTTAAACTTAATTCAATTTGATCAGAATTAATCAGAGCCTGTTTCCCTGTTTTCTCTACTAAGGATTGTATATATTCCGGCGATGATATATTTCGTTTGAATCCATCTTCCCAAAGTACCGATAAATTTAATTGGTATATTTCTTCTTTATCTTTATCAAGATTGTAGAATGTTATAATAGGAAGTTCATTACTATCTTTAATTGTGAAATTGTAATTCTAGACCCGAGGCACATCTAATGTGAGTACACCATGACCCGGTATCGTGAATGATTCAGATTCAATTTGGTAATCTATATCATTTTCTATTGTTGCGGGGACATTAATTACATGTAAAGAAAACAGCATTATATTTAGTTTTAAAAAAATATTAATTAAGTTAGACATAGTTGAAATTTGAGATAACTTCAATAAACATCTCTTCGTTACAGTTTAATTTTTTAGTTATATTTTCTAAATACTATAGACGCATTTGTTCCGCCAAATCCAAAGCTGTTAGATAGTATGGTTTTTAATTTAGGGTTATCAATTCGTTTCTGGGCTATCGGTATTTCCATCGCCTCATTATCAATTTCCTTAATATTTAGCGATTCAGCAACAAAATCATTTTCTAACATCAATAAACTGTAGATTGATTCATTCGAACCGGCAGCACCCAAACCATGACCTGTTTGTGATTTTGTGGCACTAATTATTGGAATTTTATCTTTAAAAACTTCTTTGATTGCAATTAATTCAGTAATGTCTCCAGCGGGGGTGCTGGTGGCATGCGCGTTAATATAATCAATTGGCGTATCAACAAATTCCAGGGCTTGTTGCATACATCTTACTGCGCCTTCTCCGGACGGTTTCACCATATCAAAACCATCTGAGGTTGCCCCATAACCAATAACTTCTGCATAAATTTTTGCATCCCGAGTGACTGCATGCTCCATTTCTTCAAGCACAAGCACACTACCCCCGCCCGATATAACAAAGCCATCGCGATTTAAGTCGTAAGGTCTTGAAGCTTGTTCTGGTTTATTGTTGTATTTCGACGAGAGCGCTCCCATGCTGTCGAATAACAATGTGGATGTCCAATGAATTTCTTCTCCACCACCGGCGAAAATTATATCTTGTTTCCCAGTTTGAATTAGTTCGTAAGCATTGCCAATGCAGTGTGCGCTAGTTGCGCAAGCAGAACTAATTGAATAATTAACACCTTTTATTTTGTGAGCAACGGATAGACAGGCACTATTTGAGCTTGTCATGATTCGAGGCACCATGGTTGGACCAACTTTACGTGCACCACGTGAACGAAGTGTGTCAATTACATCCAACATATTTTCATTTGAACTACCGCCCTGACCAACGATTAATCCAGTGCGATTATTAGAGATATTGTTTTCATCAAGCAGAGCATCTTCAATCGCTTCTTGCATAGCAACATAACAATAGGCAGCACTATCTCCCATGAATCTTTTTAGTTTTCGATCTATTAATACATCTAAGTCAATATTTATAGAACCATGAACATGTGAACGAAATTCAAGATCCGCATATTCAGGACAATGTTCAATACCTGATTTTCCGTTTTTTAGAGCGCCCAATACTTCTGCTTTATTATTTCCAATACTGGACACAATCCCTATACCTGTAACAACAACTCTTTTCAATTTAATTATTCCTAAAAATTTTCGGTTGATTTGAATAAACCCACACGTAAGTCTTCTGCTGAGTAGATCTCCTTTCCATCTACTAACATACATCCATCGGCCACACCCATGACTAATTTTCTTAACATGACACGTCTCATATCTATACGGTAGGTAACTAGTTTATTTTTTGGAGTTACTTGTCCAGAAAATTTAACAATACCAGATCCAAGTGCACGCCCTCGTCCTTCAGCTCCAGACCAACCTAAAAAGAATCCAATTAATTGCCACATTGCATCTAATCCAAGGCAGCCAGGCATAACAGGATCTCCGTCGAAGTGACAATCAAAAAACCAAAGACCAGGAACTATATCTAGTTCAGCAATAATTACACCTTTGTTAGCCTTACCACCATCTTTGGTAATACTGGTGATACGATCAAACATTAACATTGGTTTTAGTGGGAGTTGAGCGTTATTAGCACCGAACATTTTCCCATACCCACAAATGGTTAAGTCTTCTTGAGTGTAGCTATTTTTCTTGTCCATTATTGATTAGTATCTCATGACAGTAGTTTTTTTTCTAAAAAAATGGGTAAGCATGAACTATAACTGTTCTTGACAGTGACTTTCTGACCTTTAGACTTTAGATATATGTTTTATTTAAGAATGTCTTATGACTCAAGATAGACGACATAGTGTTGCTGTAAAAGTAGGCTCAGTTATCATTGGGGGTTGCAATCCGGTCGTAGTCCAATCAATGACCAATACTGATACAGCTGATGCGAATGCTACAGCAAAACAGGCACAGCAGTTAGCTGATGCTGGTTCAGAATTAGTTAGGATTACAGTTAATACTAATGAAGCCGCCGCAATGGTTGCAACAATTCGTGAAAAACTTGATTCTGTTGGTTGTTATGTCCCATTAGTTGGAGATTTCCATTATAACGGGCATAAGTTGTTAATAGATTATCCTGAGTGTGCTGAAGCACTTGCTAAATACCGCATCAATCCTGGTAATGTTGGGTTTGGTAAAAAAAGGGATAATCAATTTGCCATTATGATTGAGCAAGCAATTTTACATAACAAACCCGTTCGAATTGGGGTGAATTGGGGTAGCCTAGATCAGCAATTATTGACAAAAATGATGGACGAGAATGCTAAGCAATCGACTCCTTTGAGTGCAGATGAAGTAATGCAAGAAGCACTAATTATTTCTGCATTACAAAGCGCCGAGCAAGCTGAAGACATAGGATTGTCTAGAGATAATATTATTTTGTCATGCAAGGTAAGCGGAGTTCAGAAATTAATCTCGGTGTATAGAGATATAGCACAAAGATGTGATTATGCATTACACCTAGGTTTAACTGAAGCCGGAATGGGCTCGAAAGGAATTGTTGCTTCTACTGCATCGATTGGGGTGTTATTACAAGAAGGTATTGGCGACACGATTCGGATTTCACTTACTCCTGAACCGGGAGGAGATAGATGTAATGAAGTTATTGTGGCTCAGGAAATATTGCAAACGATGGGTCTTCGTTCATTTACGCCACTTGTTATAGCTTGCCCTGGATGCGGACGAACAACGAGCACAGTGTTTCAGGAATTAGCAGACAATATTCAGGCTTATGTACGTAGTCAGATGCCAATATGGCGAGAGAAATATAATGGTGTGGAAGAAATGAATCTTGCTGTTATGGGATGCATAGTTAATGGTCCGGGTGAGAGCAAGCATGCTGATATTGGTATTAGTTTACCTGGGACTGGGGAGACCCCATCGGCACCTGTTTTTATTGATGGCAAAAAAACAATAACATTACGAGGTGATAATATTGCCGAAGATTTTAGAAAGATTGTTGATGATTATGTAGAAAATAAATATTCGATTAAATAAAAAGCCTATCTAATTTAAATTTTTTTAAAATAATTAAGAATCAAACTTATATTATAAATAAAGTTTTTTCTTTGGAAGAAAAATGTCGGAAGAAAAAGTCTACAAAGTACCGAGCGATGTTGCTAAGCGTGCATTTATTGATGCTGAAAAATATCAAGCAATCTATGCGCGCTCGATCAGCGAATCTGATATTTTTTGGGAAGAACAGGCCGAAGAGTTTCTAACTTGGTTTTCTAAGTGGGATAAGGTTCAGCAATGGGATTATCATGATGTCAATATTAAGTGGTTTACCAAGGCTAAATTAAACGTCAGCTATAATTGTCTTGATCGGCATCTTGAGAAACGAGGAGATCAAATTGCGATTATTTGGGAGGGCGACGAACCGGATGTTGATAAGCGCATTACCTATCGAGAATTACACGCAGAGGTTTGTAAGCTTGCTAACGTACTAAAATCTCGCGGAATCAAGAAAGGCGATTGTATCTCTATTTATATGCCAATGATTCCTGAGGCAGCAGTTGCCATGCTTGCTTGTACTCGTATTGGCGCAATACACTCGGTTGTATTTGGTGGTTTTTCACCGGAGGCGTTGAAAGATCGCATCTTAGATTCTGATTGTAAACTTGTAATTACAGCAGACGAAGGTATTCGTGGTGGCCGAACTGTTCCTTTAAAAGAAAATGTTGATATTGCATTGAGTAAATGCCCAAACGTTCATACTGCTATAGTTATTCAACGCACTGGTGAAGATGTTGCTTGGAACGAAAATCGCGACGTTTGGTATCAAGATGCCATGAAAAATGCATCGATTGATTGTCCAGCAGCTGAAATGGATGCTGAAGACCCTTTGTTTATTCTATATACATCTGGTTCTACCGGAAAACCAAAAGGAGTTTTACATACAACTGCTGGTTATCTCTTATATACAGCAATGACACACAAATATGTATTTGATTATCATGAGAATGATATTTTTTGGTGCACAGCCGATGTCGGATGGGTTACGGGACATTCCTACATTGTCTATGGCCCGCTTTGTAACGGCGCAACAACACTCATGTTTGAGGGCGTACCCACTTATCCAGATGCGAGTCGTTTTTGGCAAATTGTTGATAAACATAAAGTAAATACCTTTTATACAGCACCAACCGCCATCCGTGCTTTAATGTGTAAGGGTGAAGAATTTGTTAAAAAAACAAATAGGAAAAGCCTACGAATTTTAGGGACAGTGGGTGAGCCAATAAATCCAGAGGCGTGGGAGTGGTACTACCATATTGTTGGGGATGGCAATTGCCCCGTTATCGATACTTGGTGGCAGACGGAAACAGGAGGTCATTTAATAACACCCTTACCAGGTGCAACTGATTTAAAACCTGGTTCTGCGACATTACCATTTTTTGGAATAGAACCTTGTTTGATTGACGATAAAGGGAATGAAATTGAGGGAGTCGGAGAAGGTTCATTATGTTTTAAACGTCCATGGCCAGGTCAGATGCGCACAGTTTTTGGTGATCATGAACGTTTTAAAAATACTTATTTCCAGACATACCCCGGCCTGTACTTTAGTGGTGATGGCGCGCGTAGAGATAAAGACGGGTATTATTGGATTACTGGCAGAGTTGATGATGTTATCAATGTTTCTGGTCACCGGATGGGAACTGCTGAAGTTGAAAGTGCGTTGGTATTACACAATGATGTTGCAGAATCAGCTGTTGTTGGATACCCCCATGAAATTAAAGGTCAGGGTATCTATGCTTATGTCACTTTGAATGATGGCATTACATCTAATGATGAATTAAAACGAGAACTCGTTCAGCATGTACGTAATGAGATTGGGTCTTTCGCAAGCCCGGATATAATTCAATGGGCCCCAGGATTACCAAAAACTCGATCTGGAAAAATTATGCGTCGAATATTAAGAAAAATAGCAACGAACGACATTGATAACCTTGGCGATACAAGTACTTTAGCTGAACCCGAAGTAGTTAATGGCCTTATTGAAAGTAGAGAGAATAAATAACAAATGCTTATTTTTCTCTTTGCATAATCGTTAGTCTATGGATAGACACTCAATGTCTTGATACATTATAATGTACAGTAGTAGAACAGCGGGAGTTACCTTCAAGGTTACTCCCTTTTTTATGTCAATGAGAGGTTATGTTTTTTGACAGATAACGCCCTGTTAGCTCTTGAAGATGGTTCATTATTTTATGGTGTTTCTTTTGGTATTGATGGAGAAGCAACAGGGGAAGTTGTTTTTAATACTGCAATGACGGGTTATCAGGAAATTCTCACAGATCCATCTTATTACCAACAAATTGTTACATTAACTTATCCTCATATAGGAAACGTTGGCGTAAATTCAGAAGACGAAGAATCAGAACATGTATACGTTAGCGGTTTAGTAATAAGAGACCTGCCTATTACTATAAGTAATTGGCGAGCCACTGATAACCTTAGTGATTATTTAAAAAAACATAAAATTGTTGCAATAGCAGGAATTGATACGCGTCAATTAACACGTCACATACGTAAGTTTGGCGCAATGAGGGGAAGTATTTTTGCTGGGGTGAAAACCAATTCCAAAGACGCAATAAAAAAAGCAAAATCTTTTGCTGGGCTAGAGGGAATGGATTTAGCCAAGGAGGTATCAACAAAAAATATTTATAGTTGGTCTGATGGGGTTTGGAGTTTGAAGAAGGATGTTAAAAAGACTAACAAAACTAAATGGCGAGTTATTGTGTATGATTTTGGCATAAAACGAAATATTCTACGCATACTTGTCGATTTAGGATGTGACGTTACTGTTGTGCCGGCAAAATCCTCGGCTGAAGATGTGCTCGCTCAAAAACCCAATGGCATTTTTTTATCTAATGGCCCGGGCGATCCAAGTCCGTGTGATTATGCGATTACCGCGATAAATAAAATTATTGAATCAAGGATACCAGTTTTTGGTATTTGTTTAGGACATCAATTGTTATCGTTAGCGCTTGGCGCGAAAACCATTAAAATGAAATTCGGCCATCACGGAGCTAATCACCCAGTTTTATCAATTCAAGATGAGAAAGTTATAATCACAAGTCAAAATCATGGTTTTGCAGTTGACGAAGAAAGTTTACCTGATGATTTAATGACTACACATCGTTCATTATTTGATGGTTCGTTACAAGGAGTACATCACAGAAAATATCCTGTTTTTGGTTTTCAAGGTCATCCCGAGGCAAGCCCAGGTCCGCATGATTTACTTCCGCTCTTTAATCATTTCATTGAATTAATGAAAGAAAATAGATTTTAATTTTATTTATGCCAAAAAGAACAGATATAAATAGCATTCTCATTATTGGGGCAGGCCCAATTGTAATTGGACAAGCATGTGAATTTGATTATTCCGGCGCACAAGCCTGTAAAGCTCTTCGTGAAGAAGGTTATAGAGTAATACTTGTTAATTCAAACCCAGCAACAATAATGACAGACCCTGATATGGCTGATGCAACATACATAGAGCCAGTTGATTGGCAGACCGTCAAAAAAATTATTCAGAAAGAACGTCCGGATGCATTATTACCAACAATGGGTGGTCAAACCGCTCTTAATTGCGCTTTAGATCTGGATAAACAAGGAGTACTTAAAGAGTTTGATGTAGAAATGATTGGTGCGTCAAAAGATGCAATTGATAAAGCTGAAGATCGCGAGCGATTTCGCGAAACTATGATGAAGATTGGGTTAGCAATGCCAAAATCAGAAATGGTTCGTAATGTAGAACAGGCGAAACGAGCACTAGATGTCATTGGATTTCCAGCAATAATTCGCCCCTCATTTACTCTTGGCGGAACAGGCGGAGGTATCGCATATAACACAGATGAATATTTTGATATTTGTGAAAGAGGCTTTGAAGCATCACCGGTTTCTGAAATTTTAATTGAGCAGTCAGTCTTGGGGTGGAAAGAGTATGAAATGGAGGTTGTTCGAGATAAGAATGATAATTGTATTATCGTTTGCTCTATTGAAAATTTAGATCCGATGGGTGTTCATACTGGCGATTCAATAACAGTAGCCCCAGCACAAACTCTTACAGACAAGGAGTATCAGATTATGCGTGATGCTTCTATAAAAGTCTTACGTGAAATTGGCGTAGATACTGGAGGTTCAAATGTTCAGTTTGCCGTGAATCCCGAGAATGGAGAATTAATAATTATCGAAATGAATCCAAGAGTATCACGTTCATCAGCATTAGCATCTAAAGCAACAGGATTCCCAATTGCAAAAGTGGCGGCTAAACTTGCCGTAGGTTTTACTTTAGATGAATTAAAAAATGAAATTACAGGTGGGGTTACTCCAGCATCATTTGAACCAACGATTGATTATATCGTTACAAAAATACCACGGTTTACTTTTGAAAAATTTCCACAAGCAGATGATCGCTTAACAACACAAATGAAATCTGTCGGCGAGGTTATGGCGATTGGTTTAACATTTCAAGAGTCATTACAAAAAGCTATTTGTAGTTTAGAAACTGATGTTACCGGCTTTAATGAAATACTCGCCGAAACCGAAAATGATCCTTTGAAAAAACTTGAAAAAGAACTACACGCACCAGGCGCGCACAGACTTTGGTATGTTGCTGATGCATTTCGTCATGGTATGAGTATTGAAGAGGTTTTTAATCTTACTAATATAGATCCGTGGTTTCTAGCACAAATTGATAATTTAATTAAAGTAGAAAACGAAATTAAAGATCAAGGTTTTGTAGCCTTAATAGAGAACCGTTTAATAAAATTAAAGCGTATGGGATTTTCAGATTCACGATTAGCTGAATTAGTTAATAAATCGGAGTCTGAAATACGTCAGCTGAGAATTAATAAAAATATTAGACCTGTTTTTAAACGAGTTGATTCATGTGCGGCAGAATTTGAATCAACCACCGCTTATATGTATTCATGTTACGGTTCTGAGTGCGAAGCTTTGCCCAGCGATAGAAAAAAAATCATGGTACTTGGGGGAGGCCCTAATAGAGTAGGGCAAGGTATTGAGTTTGATTATTGTTGTGTTCAAGCAGCTTTTGCAATGCGTGAGGCCGGCTATGAAACGATTATGGTTAATTGTAATCCAGAGACAGTTTCCACTGATTATGATACATCTGATCGACTTTATTTCGAACCATTAACTTTAGAAAATGTATTAGAAATCATTAATGTTGAAAATCCTTTTGGCGTAATTGTTCAGTACGGAGGACAAACACCATTAAAGCTTGCACGCGATCTTGAGAAAGAAGGCGTGTCTATTATTGGAACAAGCCCTGATTCAATTGATCTCGCAGAAGATAGAGAAAGATTTCAGAAGTTGTTGAATGATCTTAACTTAAGACAACCGCCGAATGGAACAGTTAGAAATATTCAGCAAGCAGTAAAAGTTGCAAATAAAATTGGTTTTCCTTTAGTAGTAAGACCTTCATATGTATTAGGCGGGCGTGCAATGGAGATTGTATACAGCGAAAATGATCTTAAAGATTATATGGAAAAGGCTGTTGAAGTATCAAACTCATCCCCTGTACTTTTAGATAGATTTCTAAACGATGCAACGGAAGTCGATGTTGATGCTATATCAGATGGTAATGATGTTTTTATAGCTGGAATCATAGAGCATATTGAGCAAGCGGGTGTACATTCTGGCGATTCAGCGTGTTCATTGCCACCTTTTAGTTTGAGTGAATCAATACAAAACCAGCTAGCAAGCCAAGTAAGTTTGATGGCTAAAGGTCTAAATGTTATTGGTCTGATGAATGCTCAGTTTGCTATACAGGGAGAGGATATTTATGTGCTTGAGGTGAACCCAAGAGCTTCAAGAACGGTTCCTTTTGTATCAAAAGCAACTGGAATTCCGATTGCAAAAATCGCAGTGAATTGTATGGTTGGAAATAGCTTGGCGTCACAAGGAATAATTGATGCGCCGAGACCTGATTATTATTGTGTTAAAGAATCAGTATTTCCTTTTATAAAATTTCCAGGTGTTGATCCATTGTTGGGGCCAGAAATGAAATCAACAGGTGAAGTGATGGGCATCGGAAAAACTTTTGGCGAGGCTTTTGCAAAAGGACAATCTGCAGCAGGCGAGATATTACCCGCTTCGGGTCATGCGTTTATTAGCGTTAAAGATATTGACAAAGAATTAGCGATAAATGTAGCTAGTGAACTAGTTGAATTAGGGTTTGAAATATATGCAACATCAGGAACTAGTAATATTCTGAATGAAGCAAGTATAAAATGTAAAAAGGTCAATAAAGTAAGAGAAGGCGAACCTCATATTGTTAATATGTTAGAAAATAAGCAGATTGACTTAATTATAAATACAACAGAAGATAAAAATGCAATAGCCGATTCCTTTTCAATAAGAAGAACAGCGCTTCAGCAAAAAGTTTTTTATACAACAACAATGGCAGCTGCTCAGGCAACAGTAGAGGCATTAAAACACAGTGAAAATAGCAGTGTGAATAGTTTACAAACATTACATAAAGGAATTTTGTCGTGAGCAAATCACCAATAACAAAAGTCGGAGCAGAGAAACTACGAGAACAGTTACACGAATTCAAAACAGTCGATAGACCTCGTATAACTGCAGCAATTGCTGAGGCAAGGGCGCATGGCGATTTAAGTGAAAATGCTGAATATCATGCAGCGCGTGAACAGCAAAGTTTTATGGAAGGCCGGATAAATAAAATTGAATCGACACTTGCTGATGTTCAAATCATAAATGTAAAAGAAATTAACGAAACAGAGAAGGTTGTTTTCGGTGCTACTGTTAGCATTTTAAACCTTAAGTCAGATGAAGAAGTTACATACCAAATAGTAGGGGAATTAGAGGCGGACATAAATACAGGATTAATTTCAATATCATCACCTATTGCTCGTTCACTTATAGGTAAGCAGGTAGGCGACATTGCTGACGTTAACGCGCCAAGCGGTGTTATTGAGTATGAGATTATTCAAGTTCGTTACATGTAATTATATCTTAAATGTCAAAAAATAAATCCAGCAAGAGATGGCTGCAAACACAAAATAAAGATCTATATGTAAAAAAAGCTCGTAAGTTAGATTTTCGTTCCCGAGCAATTTATAAACTTCAAGAAATCGATGAAAAAGATCAATTAATAAAACCAAATTATTGTGTTGTCGATCTTGGATCGTCTCCGGGGAGTTGGTCTCAATATTTAAGCGGTATAATTGACTCTAGTGGCCGGATTATCGCTATTGATATATTACCCATGAATCCGATTGAGCAAGTTTTGTTTATATCTGGGGATTTTACAGATGCAATTATTCAAAAACAGTGCCTTAAAGAAGTTGGAGAATATGGCGCAGATCTTGTAATTTCTGATATGGCCCCCAATTTAACAGGTATAAGGGTTACTGATCAGTCACGAAATATGGCTATTGCTGAACTTGTATATGATTTCAGCACTCAAATATTAAAACCTGGCGGTGATTTATTGGTTAAGCTTTTTGAGGGTGACGGAACGTATGAGTATAGACAATTGTTGAAAGAAAAATTTACTAAAGTACTAGTAAGAAAACCGAAGGCGTCACGTGACCAATCAAGAGAATTTTATGTTTTAGCGCGCTCTTATGTATTATAGTAATATTTATATTTTCAGAGTACACACATATATATAGCTAAAGAGGATTATTGCATTGAATGATATGGTAAAAAATATAATATTATGGGTGGTCATAGCTCTTGTTATGATGACTGTATTTAAAAATTTTAGTAATTCGTCAATGTCAGAGGAAATTACTTATTCCCAATTTATTTCTGACATTAAAACAGGTCGTATCGGCACTGTCAGTATTGAAGGCAATTCGATTACTGGAAATCATACTGATGGAACTCGGTTTACTACATACAGCCCTGAAACCAATAATGATTCATTAATTGGTACGCTGCTTGAAAATAATGTAGAAATTAAAGGAGCGGAGCCTAATAAAAATTCATTTTGGGCTCATGCTCTAATCTCTTGGTTTCCTATCATATTATTGCTTGGTATTTGGA
>Ga0209501_10004116_pt1 | contig 14175 bp, 11 predicted proteins | sample ArcticOcean_MG_C_4_FD_187434 | JGI IMG/M metagenome (GOLD analysis project Ga0209501, IMG submission 187434) | Marine microbial communities from western Arctic Ocean - ArcticOcean_MG_CB4_134 (SPAdes) (version 2) | ecosystem: Environmental > Aquatic > Marine > Oceanic | place: Arctic Ocean...
GACAATCTTCTTCATCTTGGCACCTCTCTAATCATAAACACTCCACATACATTGGTAGGACTATTTGTGTTAACAGAACCATAACAATCCTGAATTTATGGGCATAATAAACAGAATTCATCAAAAAAAATTAAGGCCTAAGGCAATTGAATGTTGCCCCTGTTGGCGTCATTAGTGGGCAGTGCAAGAAATCGTTTTCCTGGAAGCGGGCGATTTTACCATAAAGACCACACTCCTTCTGTGCCATTTTCTCCAAATCACTCAGTTTGGTAGACAACTTACTATAACAGATTTTGATATTTTTTCGATCTTTCGGAATTCTGTTAAAGTCTGGTGATGCCCTATTAAATTCATTGTGTTTAAAAATATATGGGTTGCTCGTCGTACAACCTGTGGCAATAAATACCGCCACAACCGTCAAAATAAATATTTTCATACCATTTGGGTGCATAGGTCATCTATAACGTTATTAAGATAAAGGAACAATCGAATTGGGTGTTAAAACACTACATTTTAAAGTCTCAACGTATCAACTAAATCCTTCCAGAAATTTCCGGTGAATCTACATCATATCGATAAGCTCTGAAGACAGCATTAGGTGGACCGGTTGGATGATGATTTCGAAACCATGGACTAATATATTCCCACACAATTTGACCTTCTGGGGTCACCTCGAAAATACGTCCATTTAACCCCTCGCGCATATTAAAGTGTTACCACTACCCAAACGCTGGGCGCCACTAATATTGGGTTAAAGAAGCTCCAGGTTGGAGAACCCTGATACGACCAAACCTCTTTTTCAGAGTTGCTGTTTAGTTCAATCACTCGAGAATGAAATACCCCTCTTGGTACATGTATCCCGTTAGCGAATAATAATATATTGCCGTTAGGGAGCATCTCCCCATCATGTTGCTGTCCCCATTCATTATTCGCCTTATACCACTTTACCTTCTTAGAACTCTTTTCAACAATCATTAGAGTGCTAATTCTCCGGAAACTCAAAAGTAAATTACCGTCAGGGAGTTCAGCACATGAGTTGCAATGAGCAAACTCCTTGCGCGTACTCATAATATGTAGCGGGTGTTGCTCAATTTCGAGATCACTATGCATATGCCATTCCCAGACGGTTTGACCGGCAGAGTTCACCTCACGCAGGTAGTCCCCCCAAATAACACCGCCATCTGCTTCCAATCCTTCTTCCGCTCCGACAACCCTATGGGCAGTTTCAGGTGGCAATTTTTCCCAACCAATATATAAAGTGTTTCCGTTTTTTAGCCGTCAAAAATCATGATGTTGGCAATCGTCATTGTATTCCCAAAGGATATTTCCATCCCAATCGATTTCCCGGATCAGGCCTCCTTTACCCCCACCTGGCCTTGGGCCTTCGGAAGTTTCACCCGACCAAAAAAGATTACCGTTGGGCAAAAGACGTGCATAGGTACCGGGAGGCAAATCAGTCGCCCACTGATGCAATACCTCACCGTTCAAACCGATAAGATAAACACCCGTCCCAAAGAGAGGTGTAACAATTGTAACACCGGGTGTCGCCACACCATCAACGGCGTCGATCAGACCAACATTCGTGTGTCTCATACGATCACGTTAAATCTTGGATGTAGGGGTGTAAAGATCGTACATACAGGTTATATTTATTCTCGTCGTGACTAAAATTCCTCAACTAAAACTCTCAGTTCTTGATCAATCTCCCATCCGAAGCGGTGGTTCGGCTGTTGAAAGTATAAACGAGAGCATCGAACTCGCAAAAGCCTGCGAAGAAGCTGGGTATAATCGTTACTGGCTCGCAGAACATCACGGAACTCCGTCGCACGCGGGACCGGCGCCAGAAATTATGATTACCCGTATCGCCGCTGAGACAAAAACAATAAGAGTAGGTTCTGGCGGTGTTATGTTGGGGCACTATAGTCCACTTAAAGTAGCTGAAACGTTTAGCGTTTTAGAAAGCCTTTACCCTGGTCGTATTGACCTCGGGATTGGTCGGGCACCCGGAAGTGACCAGTTGACAGCCGCTGCCCTGGCATACGGCTCTGAGATAGGCGTTCAATATTTTCCAACACGTGTAGCTGATTTAATGGCTTTTTTAGGAAATGGAGAACCCTCAACCAAAGATTTCAAACGTATAAAGATTGTGCCGAAGCCCAACAAACCTCCGCAAATGTGGATGCTTGGTTCAAGTGATCAGAGTGCTTTGATGGCCGCGCAATTTGGCCTCGCCTTTTCGTTTGCACATTTCATTGTCCAGGAAGGAGGGAAAAGAGTTTTGGAGGATTATCGCCAGCGGTTTCAAAAATCTGATTTCTATGACCAACCTGATACAAGCTTATGCATATTCATTGTCTGCGCAAAAACAGAAAAAGATGCAAGGAAACTTGCTCTATGTCGAGATTTGGTGCTTCTTCTCCGTGAACGCGGAGAAATTGGCCCCTTCCCTTCAATCAAAGAAGCTGAGGCTTACGACTATACAGAATTGGATCAATCCATCATTGAACGAAATAGACCCAGGAGCCTCTACGGGGATCCTAACCAATGCCGGAAGTTGATAGAAACTATATCGACAGAATACGGGGTTAATGAAGTGGTTATTCTATCCATTTGTCACGATCCCGATGCACGAAGGAAGTCTTATGAATTAATAGCAGATGCTTTTAATTGATTTTATATGTAAACAATAATGTATAACTTATTGTAAATAAATTATTAATTGAATTTTTCAAGCTTTAAACCTTTAGTCAAGTGATCGATAAATCTAAGGAATGGGGTAATCAGAACGGATTTTATGAGAAACATTTCGTCTAATCTCTGACAAAAGTAATATCTCATTAACTCTAGCCTGTTTTAAATCAATGATATAAATATAACCTAAGGTAAGAGTACTTGGTCTAATTCTTGGAAAAACCATCAATCAGAAGGAGAGATGGATTGTGACATTAACAGGCTCTAAATCATCCACCCTCGTGCCCAACGGCACCGAGGACCATCCATTTTTGATAGAACTGACCGCGAAGCGTTGGAAAGGTTTAATACTACTAGCATTTTTACTCGGTTTTGCAGGCATTTTTCTTTTCTTTTGGCAGGCTTGGACGATTGTTTATAGACCCCTTATGGAAGGGGGGTTTATCGTAGGCTCTTCCCCCTTAAACAGCCTCACTCAAGTCTTCACCAGTTTCACTGGCGTACTTGGCTGCCTACTGCTCATAGCGGCAGTTGTAATTGGATTTTATGCTAGAGTTATGGCGTGGTGGCGACACGGATAGATTAAATGCTTAAGTTTTATATATTTTTTAACGAACCTGAAAGATATAGAATTTAAAAGAACAATGTTTAAACGTATGTTTTAAGATCAGTAGCGTTAGATTTGATACACTACGCTATGCAATTGCAAAGGATATCAGCAATGTTTCGAGTGACGCACCAACTAAACTATATTATGGCCCCTGCTATTTTTATTGCTCTCGTCATATGTGGGATCACACCCGCAGAGGCTGCAGGTGCGGATAGTCCCGTTAATATTTTTAGATATGGACTTTCAGTCGACTTAAGTAACACGTGGGCTGGTTATCTATGCATAGCAATATTTGTTGCCGCCTATACTCTGGTCATCCTTGAAGAAAATATTCATCTCCGAAAATCCAAACCCGTTATGGTTGCGGCAGGTTTAATTTGGATAATTGTTGCTCTTAGTCTCTCCGCTCAAGGAGATATCCACACCGCTGAGAAGACTGTTCGTCATAACCTCCTTGAGTTTGCTGAACTCTTTCTGTTTCTCTTAGCGGCAATGACATACATCAATAGCATGGATGAAAGAGGCGTATTTGACGCTCTTCGGGGATGGTTGGTATCGCAAGGATTTTCCTTTAAGCAAATTTTTTGGATAACAGGTGGCATCGCATTTTGCCTATCGCCAATTGCTGACAACCTCACCACAGCTCTCTTAATGTCAACAGTCGTTATGGCAGTCGGAGGTGATAACAGGGCCTATGTTGTCGTGGCTTGTATTAATATTGTCATTGCTGCTAATGCAGGGGGAGCCTTTAGCCCATTTGGCGATATAACAACACTAATGGTTTGGCAAAAGGGTATTATTCAATTCCAGACATTCTTTGTTTTATTCCTGCCGTCACTGGTCAATTGGCTAATCCCAGCCGCCATAATGCATTTTGCCCTGCCGGACGGGAACCCGGATCCAATGGATGAAAAACCTCAAATTTTGGAGGGGGCCTGGGTAATCGTTGGATTATTTATCTTTACAATATTTCTTGCAGTATCCTTTCACCAATTCCTCCATCTACCGCCTGTATTGGGGATGATGACGGGTCTGGGTCTCCTTAAAATGTTTGGATACTTTCTTACGAACAGGGACAAGTTTTTCCCCGCTCCCGATGCTGATGACATAGGTGAATCTGCGTTAATGGAAGATACTATGCCTGATAACCGGGAGACCTCCGATCGTCCGCCGGAATTTAATGTATTCAAAGCACTTCAGCGGGCGGAATGGGATACGTTAATGTTCTTTTATGGGATTATTCTTGCCGTTGGTGGTCTCGGCGCTCTTGGTTATTTGACCTTAGGATCAAATGCTATGTATGGCGATCTTGGCCCCACAACAGCCAATATTTTGGTAGGCATCCTTTCGGCAATTTTCGATAATATCCCCATCATGTTCGCCGTTTTATCGGCCGTCGACCCCGCAGACATGAACCAAGGGCAGTGGTTACTGGTGACATTAACTGCAGGCGTTGGAGGTTCAATGCTCTCAATTGGTTCGGCAGCCGGCGTCGCCGTGATGGGGCAAGCCCGAGGTGTCTATACTTTTCTCTCACACCTAAAATGGACCTGGGCCATCGCCATTGGGTATGCCGCAAGTATCTGGGTACATTTTCTTGTCAATGCAGGACGGTTTGGCTGAGTAAGTAATAGGTAGATCTGCCTCTTAATAGGTAGATCTACCTCCGGAGAGATCAAAAACTCCGCCAGTTGAAAACGAGCATTCCTCGGAACACAACCAAGCCACGAGTGCGGCAACTTCGGTCGTTGCACCAAAACGTTTCATGGGAATTTTCGACAGCATAAAATCTATATGCTCCTGTGTCATTTGGTCAAAGATAGCTGTCTTTACGGCGGCGGGTGTAACGCAATTGACCATTATATTGGTCTCCGCAAGCTCCTTTCCAAGCACTTTAGTCAAACCAATAACCCCTGCCTTGCTCGCAGAATATGCGGGTGCTTTGGGATTGCCGTCTTTTCCGGCAACCGAAGCAATATTGACGATCCTTCCATAACCCGCCTTTAACATTATCGGAATCACAGCCCTGGATACCAAGAATGTCCCCGTCAAATTAATAGAGATAACCTCTTGCCAACTTTCAATAGGATATTCCCAACTAGTCGTATTCGGGCCCGAAATACCAGCATTATTGACAGCTATATCAATAGATTTCAGCTTTTTCTTCGATAATTTGATAGCATTTTTAACGGAGTGAACATCTGATACGTCGCACTTCAGGCCACTCACCGCAGGGCTATTTATTTTATCAACAGCAATGTCTATTGCTTTCTGATCTATGTCCAGAATACAAACATTGGCCCCTGAGTTGGATAACCGTTTGACGATCGAGAAGCCTATACCACTCGCACCGCCGGTAACAATTGCCCCCCTCCCTTCTAGATAAATCCTATTTTCACTCATTAAGAAGCAACCCTATATAAGGCTCGCCGTTGGTCTACCATTGGCAAATCTCCAGTGGATAATTGATTTATTTGGTTGGCAGGGAGGCGTGAGAGAGATGTTCTAACGTATCGAATAATTTTAAACAGCCAAATCTTTCTTAGCATCTTGTATCGCACCCCATATATTTGAAGCCGAAAAAGGCATATCAAAGTGTCTAATCTTAAATGGTGATGGGGCATCCATAACAGCATTACCTATCAGAGCCAATGCTGGCACTGTACCCGCTTCACCTCCGGCTTTAACACCTAACGGGTTACCTTTAGTTTTAACATTAAGAGACCCTACACTAAAATTAGGAAATTGATCGGCTCGGGGAATTGCATAGTCCATGAATGAACCATTTAGAAGCTGACCACTGGAGGCATCAAACACCGCACATTCGCCAATGGCTTGGCCCGCACCCTGAACCATGCCACCGTGAACCTGGCCTTCGACGATCATTGGATTAATGGCTAAGCCACAATCGTCGACGAGGGCATATCTACAAATGGTCAGAGCTCCGGTTTCCGGATCAATCTCTACCTCTACGCCCGAAGCACCATACGGAAACGCCGGAATACGGCCTTTCTGCTCCTAAACTGCTGCTAGTCGCCCCGCCCCCCCAGTAAATTCCTTGAAAGCCGCTGCCACTGTTAAAATATCTACTGTCTGCCGGTTATCTCCTAAAATAAACTTTCCATCATCAAATACTAATTCATCTTCATCCACCTGCAACAAATGCGCGGCCACCGGCATTGATTTCTTAATTATTAATTTGGAAATTTCATAGAGTACGGTTCCCATCATCCTCATAGAACGATCTGAATGGGTGCCCCCTCCTCTAGGCAAATCATTTGTGTCACCCCATGTTAGGTTTATATTCTCGAATGGAATACCAAGAAGGTCACTGACAACCTGCGCATATGTGGTTTCATGTCCTTGACCATGGTTTTGGGTGCCCGCATAAATGGTTGCAATACCATTTTCGTCTATTTCTAAACGGCCCATTTCAAATGGCGCCCCTACTGGCGTTTCTATAAATGGGACAAGACCAATTCCCCTTAACTTTCCTAACTTCACTGACTTTTTTTTCCTTTCTGCAAAATTATTCCAGTCCATAAGCTCAGCTAGTTGTTTAATAGCTAAACCAAAATCGCCTACATCATAGGTCAATCCCATAGGCGTCTTAAATGGCATCTGATCTGATCTGATTAGATTATTAACGCGTATTGAAATCTTATCGATTTTAATTTTTGATGCTGCCATGTCGATCAGACGTTCCAGAACATAGTGCGTCTCGGGGCGTCCTGCCGCACGGTATGGTAAAACCGGGGTAGTCGTCGTTAAATAAACTCCCATATCGAGTGAAAATACGGGAATATCATAGGTAGTAGTAATTGATCGCGAGGCATTTGCCGACGGGGCGTAACAAATAGTGTGGGCGCCATTATTAATCAAAAATTCAACCTTATAGGCGGTAATACTGCCATCTCGAGTAACGCCGAGTTCACCTTTCATAAACATATCCCGCCCCTGCCAATCGCTTATGAAGGCCTCGGTTCTACTGCTAGTCCATTTTACCGCCCTACCTAACCTCTTTGCTGCCCATGCAAGGATTACAAATTCGGGTCCGACATGCCCACGAGAACCAAACCCCCCACCGGTATCAGGACAAATCACCCTTATTTTGCCAGGATCAACCTTCAGGGCGCTTGCAATCATCATCTGGTAACGATGAACCCCCTGATTACCGGCTGTAATGGTGAATACATTGCTTTCACAATCGTATTCACCAATGCCAGATCTAGGTTCCATCTGGCAACTTACGACACGCGGAACATTAAATTTGCCCCTAACAACAACATCAGCAGTTTTAAGCGCGTCTTCAGTCCTTTTTAAATTACCTCCTAAGTACTTGACTACAATATTGCCTGGCGCGCCTTCATTAATTTCTAAAGCATCACGATCGGAAGCTTGAAACACATTAACAACTGGTTTTAATACCTCTAAATCTTGAACGACCAATTCTGCCGCATCAGCTGCCGCTTCGACAGTTTCAGCTATAACCAATGCCACTGGCTCTCCGACATGACGCACTTTATCTAGTGCCAGTGGCCACTGGTTTAACTCTAAAGCTACCGGATCATTTCGATCGAAGGCCGGTTTTTTATAATCAATGGGGTCACCTTCAATCGCTCGGTGAATGATTGGTCCAAAACCATCAGCGGCGTAATCTGCACCAGTTAAAATTTCTACTACTTTTGGTGATTTTGAGGCTTCGACGGTTATAATTTTCCTGATATTAGCGTGGGCGACAGTACATCTAACAAAATATCCATAAAGCTGATCTGGTTTATTTAGATCATCAGTGAATTGTCCCGAACCCTTAACAAATCGCAGGTCTTCTTTACGCGGCAAAGATCCGCCGATCCTTTGCCGACCAATTACCTCACTCATGCACTTTGGTTTTCTGTTTGATACAATTAGATCATAGCTCTGCCAAAATATTCTTCATCCAAGTGTCAATTTTTTGGGAACCTTTGATATCTGGCCGTATTCCAACGGTTAAGGAAGCAAGTGGCCCTTCGTGAGTAAACTCTAGAACTGCTCTTTCGGTCTTAATCCCATAACTTTCAGAAACCCAGCCACTTCCAATTTTCACCTTCCATTCACCAAGTTCAAAAATTTGCAAATCAAACTTATTTTGATCAATTGATAGACGCCATTGATAGTCATTTTTTTTAGATAAAGTAGCGCCTGCAACAAAGTGAAATGGGATTGTAATTTGGTGATTACCATTACCCTCAAATTCATCCTGAACAAATAGTCCGTGAACCATTTTATCCAAGACAATGGTTCGGACTGGTCTTAAGCCGGTACCAAGTCTCTCATATCCACTGTGACTGCCAACAAATATGTCTTTCTCAGGCCCTGTCTTCCAAGAGTGTAATTTAGGCTTTGCATCGTCACTTAAAAGAAATAATTCTTCTTCACTAATAAACCTGTTTAATTCGGCTTGATCAATGCGTGGAGTATTGTGAAATGACGTACTTCTAAATGAGTTACGCCATTTAAAGTCTTCTGTGTAAACGAATGTTCCACTGTCTGTAATTAGCGGTATATTTTTGAGAACTGCCTCAAATGAAAGGCAATCATTGTGGCCGTGCCCACCACGGCCATCGAACCCGACTGGTCCACAATCAATAAAAATATGATCTTTTTCTCCAGCCATAACGTAAACACCGCCATTCCCAAAGCTCTGGGAAATTTGTGGTTTTTTAGGTGCTGCTTCCGCCTTGCATCCCTTATTCCAGCCAAGTGCCCAATATAGTTCTTTAGATGCTTCTGAATTGGGAACCATTTTGACTTCATCATCCAATGTCAGTGAAATTAACGCGGGCAGATAACTGTGGTCAGTAAAACTTTGAGACCCGAATATATAGGGCCTTCCATCATCCGCATCTCCCCACAGAGGCGCAGTACCATCCGGCTTAGTATAGGCAGATGTAAACGCGCCCATCAGCCGTAAACGTTCATAATATAATTCAGGTATTCCCTTTCCCTTTACTCTTCGGTAAAGCGCGGGCCAAAGAAACAGCTCGGCAGCCATTCGATGGTACGAAGTTGATCCTTCAAAATCTGTTCCATCGTCAAGAACTTGTCGAAATATCTCTGATACTAGTATTGACCAACCACGTTCACACCAATTTGAGGTTTCATTTCCGAAAGGGAAAAATTCACCCAAAAGGACTAACGCACCTGCATCTGCTATCAGGTGATTGCTATTGTGACCGACTTTCTCAAGATATCGGCTACAGAACACACCATGCTCATATAAGGCCCCGAGTAGTTTAGATTTATAACTAGGTTCAGACCATGCAATCGAAGCATGGAATATGTGAAATAGCCAAGTCCAAGTATAAATCCTCATGGCCGCTTCCATCGTTACTGCCCAATTCGGGCCACGTCCATACGGATTGGCATCAATCCAATGAACCAGCACATCCTTAACAAATTGAGCGCATCTTTCGTCACCGTTTAGCATGTAACACTGAGCGACAGGCGACAGCCATTGAAGACGCGAAAGTTCCCATGGGACTTTGATGTCGCTTTTTCGGCCTTTATCAAGGACGTCAATATCTCTAAAAAAATCGAGTGGCCATGCAACATTATTTTTGAAATCAACCTGCCAATTGAAATTAGCTTTCTGACTTGTCTTCCCGGAACCTAATAAATTAAATATAAAAGCCATCGCTTCATCAGAGGCCCGTGTAATACGATCCACTTCAGCTTCCAATTGTTCCTTAAAAATTTTGGGTTTCTCCAATTTTGTTTGGAGAAAGAAAGGCTGAGCCGCGACGACGTTCCATAATTCGGTAATATTTTTAACACCAAATTTTGGGGGTAAGATCTCTTCAACCGAGGTAGGTATTGGCGAAGTTCGGAAACGATCCTTTAGTGCCTTAAACTCCAATATACCGTGATAAAACAAATCGGTAGGTGGGCGTCGGATTGCTCTGCGTAATCGGTTTGCCCAAATACCGTTCATCTTGCTTCACCCATTTTGTACTGTCCTAGAAGCGATTTCGATATCAAACCTTTGGAATGATTTGAATTTTCTCCATCACAATCGAAATCCTCCATTTTACTGATTAATCAATCAAAATTTTGCCAATGGATAAATTTGAAAAGTTCCTCTCCAAAATAGCGATCAATATCGCGGAGGCAACCTATCCACCACCATTTAAAGGCCTTATGCCGTCGATATAGAAATTAATATTTTTGAATAAATTCAAAAGTTTCTCAGGATTTATTTCTCTGGAACCTCATACCCATAGCGGTTAGCATTCCAAATATAACTAAAACAATCCCTCCAAACTCAATGGTACCAGGAACTTCATCCAAAATTAACGCCCCCAGAAAAGTTCCAAACACTGGTACTAGAGCCATAAACAATGACGTCCGTGCGGGGCCTATAACTGGTATACAAATAGTGAAAAGGACGACGGCAATAACCCCTACAAGAACACCCTGATAAATGACTTGAAGAATAATTTCTTCAATTGGTAAAAGTAAAAAAGGAGAACCAAAATAAAAAATATATATTGGTGTAAAGGATACCAGACTTAGTACGGCTACGACACTAACGCCATAAACTGGATCAATATTCCAGTATCTGATACTCACCGTGAACGCAGCCCAAGAAGCAGAAGCCGTCAAAAATAATAGATCTCCTTTCCAGGCGTCCGGAGAACTCTCGATTAATCCTCCCCAGCCAAGTGTTACTAGCCCCCCCATCAATAAAATTAATCCAGTAATGCGCCAGATACTTAGGCGCTCTTTAAATAAGAAATAACTATACAAAGCTGTAAACATTGGCAAAGTGCCTGGAGTAAAAATTGCGCCGTGGGCGGCGGGGGCGTATTTAAAACCGGACATTATAACCAAGTTAAAACACCATCCAGCCAGTATCGTGATGACAATTCCCCGTCCCCAACCAATTCCACCAAGGTTTCGAATGGGCCTTTTTAAAAATACTGGCAATAATATGAGACCTGATAGGTAACGAAAAAATGTTAGGTCAGCGGCGCTTGTCAAATTACTTACACCAAAACGGCTAACTACGACGAAGCCACCCATAATTAAAGAAGTAACCGCCGCGCCGAAAACCGCTTGGCCAACAGTGATGTTTCTGAACATTAGAATTAATATTTCAATTTAGTTGAGGATGTTTTTGGTATTAAGGAGAATTAGAATGAGAAATCAAAAGAAAACAAACCGACCTGAACTTGCTTCAGTTTGCCTGTTTACCACCAGCATCTCTCTGATAGTTTGTGTCAATATACCAACACACGTAATCAATCAGGCTCATTGGTTCATAACGCGAAGGGTTTGCTTCGCTACAACAGGTCGATAACGGAACAGCTACCGTTTCGGGACTAGGATTAAAAAATGTAGCGATCGAATAACGATCCTTCTCAGGGGGCATTACACGATGAGGTGTTGGTATGAAACGGCCATTCGTCCAACGATTAAGAAATTCTCCCGTATTTACCAATATCCCCTTCTCAATGTATTTAGCATCGATCCAATTCCCATTTTGACTCAATATCTGCAATCCAGGAACTTCAGTAGTTGGGAGCATGGTCAAGAAGCTATGGTCACTATGCGGCGCTATTCCGTATTGATTTTTCTCCGGAACTTCAGCCGGATAATGGGCGTTCCGCGACCACATTACCGGATCGGTAAAATACTGATCAAAATAAGAAGGGGGTAATTCTAAGGCCACAGAAAAAATTGGTAAAAGTTTTCTACCCAACTTCAAGATTTCCTGTTGATATGAAACTATGGCATCACGAAATCCGGGCAGACCTTCCGGCCATTGGTTAGGACCTACAAAGCGCGTCCCAGCCTTGATCAAAGGATGATCGGGTGGACGTTCTAAAGCAGTGATCAAGGTTTCATTTAAATCCTTCTTGGTATTTTCATTTATGATAGAAGTTATGTATTTTGTAGACTTCGCTGGAACGTAACCTATGGAAAGTTCATTAATAAGATAACGCCGTTTTTCAACATCAGGTAAAGCAAAAAACTGTTTCAGTTGTTTGTAGGTTTCTTCCAGTGTTTTCCACGCAACTCCATGATTGATAACCGCCCAAAACCCAATCGTTTCTTGAATATTTCGTACTTGCAGACCTAACTCTTCCAGAGCTCCGTTTTCTCCAGCCATATAAGGTTCTAAATCCAATACTGGAATTTCGGTATATACTTTATTCAAGATGCTCAATTTCAACTCGACCTGTGTGATTCAATTTATTTTGGGTAAAATAAATATATTTAAGTGGATATTGTTATGCAAATATTTAACCCTAACGTTCTCTATAAAATTGCTAGATCGTTAATGATAAATAGGCAAGCATTTCAGACAATTAAAACTGAGAAATACAATTTCTAATTTTACAGACGCCGATAAATCTGCGCAACGCAGTAAAATATGGAGCTTAGCAGGACCAGTTATACTGGCCAATTTATCAGTGCCTTTGTTAGGCGCAGTTGATACCGCAGTCATTGGCCACCTGGACGACGCATATAATCTGGCTGCCGTTGCAATCGGTTCAACAATTATCCAATTTATCTACTGGGCATTTGGGTTTCTTCGCATGGGAATTGGCGGATTAGCCGCTCAGGCCTTAGGTTCCAAAGATGCACCCGAGGTTCGTGCCCTTTTTACTCGAGGGGCGCTAATTGGCTTGTTTATTGGTCTAGTTTTGTGGGCTACCCAATCTCAAATACTCTGGCTTGCATTAAATCTATTTGACGGGAGCACTGCAACTAAATCCCTTGCTAGTCTCTATTTTGAAATCAGAATATGGAGTGCCCCCGCTGTTCTTGTTAATTATTGTCTTATTGGTTGGTTTATCGGCATGCAAAAAACCCGCGCCGTTCTATACCTTCAAGTATTCATGAATGGGCTAAACATTGTCCTCGATCTCTTTTTTGTTCTTAACCTTGGTTGGGGAGTTGAAGGAGTTGCTATTGCAACTCTAATCGCTGAATTAGCAGCCGTAATTATTGGATTGCTCATTTATCGACGTGAAGTCAATCGCTTTGATCCCAGTGGTAAAAGTGGTTCTGTATGGGATGTAAATAAATTAAAGCGCACCCTAGGTATTAATTTTGATATTTTTATCCGAACAGTGTGTCTCCTATTTGCTTTTGCTTTTTTTACCTCTCAGGCCTCAGGTTTTGGTGATACTACAATTGCCGCACATTTGGTTTTGATGCAATTCCAATATTTTTTAGCATTTGGACTAGACGGTTTTGCACATGCGGCTGAAGCATTAGTTGGAAATTCAATCGGTTCAAGAAACCGGCTGGCCCTCCGCCATGCTGTAAACGTCTCAAGTAAATGGGCTGCTGGTGTTGCAGGAGGCTATATGCTCGTCTATGCCATTACTGGTGAATTTATTATAGGTCTTCTAACTAGTATTCCAGAAGTACGGTTTATCGCTACCGATTATTTAATCTGGGTGATTATCTCCCCAGCAATTTCAGTATGGTCTTTCATGTTAGATGGTATCTTTATTGGAGCGACCCGATCAGCTGAAATGAGGAATGGAATGCTGATATCCCTGATAATCTTTATTTCTGCCGCGCTACTTTTAAAGCCCATTATGGGGTATGAAGGGGTTTGGCTCGCATTTACTTTTTTTATGTTTATGAGAGCAGTCACCCTGGGCATTTTCTATCCACGCGTTGAGATAGATGCAAAATGATGAGGCTAGAAACTATACCCGTAACGCAATCCAAAAGCTTCGAGTCCCTCATTGGTACTACACAGTTTTGCATTGGAAATGTGATCAAGATGAAACATGACTGAATGCGGTCCTGAAACCTTGTAGCCTAGATCAAGAGACTCCCGAAAAAGAACACTACATCCAAGGGACTTC
>Ga0209501_10004123_pt1 | contig 14161 bp, 9 predicted proteins | sample ArcticOcean_MG_C_4_FD_187434 | JGI IMG/M metagenome (GOLD analysis project Ga0209501, IMG submission 187434) | Marine microbial communities from western Arctic Ocean - ArcticOcean_MG_CB4_134 (SPAdes) (version 2) | ecosystem: Environmental > Aquatic > Marine > Oceanic | place: Arctic Ocean...
GCCGATCGACGCATGAAGATTCCTACACTTCCGCTTCGCCTCTCGGCGCCCCTACTCTTGCTCGCGGTTGCTGGGCTCGTCCTGTCCTGGACGGTTGAGCGCGGGAGCATGCAGCGGGGCAACCGGCTCCACCGCCAGGGAGCTCTGCCCGAGGCTGCTTCTATCTACTCCGAGCGCGTGGCCGGGGACTCCGCGGACCACCGCCTCCGCTACAACCTCGGCACGACGCTGCTGGGTGTCGGCGTCGCGAGCGCGGCGACGGAGCTCGCCACGAGCACGGAGAGCGTGGACGCCGATATCCGCGTGCACGGCCTTTACAACCTCGGGCTATGGAATCTCGTGCAGGCGATGGAGGCCGAGTCCGCGGACTCGGCGATGGCGTACACGCTCGCCTCGGTGGACGCCAACAAGGGCGCGCTCCGGCTCGACCCTGGAAGGCCTGACGCGAGGTGGAACCTGGCTATGGCGCAACGCATGCTCGACTCGATCGCGTCCTCGGATGGACGCTCGGGCACCGAGTCGGTCGATGGAGTGGCCCAGACCGATGATCTCGTCCGCACGGATGAGGCGCGGGAACTGCAGGATGAGAGCCCCGTCGGAGAGGGTCCCCAGGAGGGCGAAGACGAGACTGCGGCAGAGTCCGAGGAGTTCGATCCACTCTCGATATTGGAGGCCGACGACATCCTGGGATCGGGTCATCTGGACGCCTCGACCATGATACGGAAGCTGCTCGCGTTCGAGGGGCGGGCGCAACGCAGGACGCGGTTCGGAAGGACGGCCCCGAGATGGTGAGCCGCACGCCCCTTCACCCCGCGTCGACAGGCCGGAGGCACCTCTCCACCGGCTATCCTAATAAATTACGATTCATTCTGTCCTAGTCGTTTGGGCTCCGATTCACGGACGCCCACATGGCGCAACGACGCAGCATGGGAGTAGACAGGTGCTGGTGACTGAGACGCAGTCCTTCAGAGATCAGCCCGCAATAAGCGCGGCCGGGGCCACCCTCATTCCCTCCGGCATCGGCCCGATGGACGAGCGCATGGGGGGCCTTCGAAGCGGCGGGTCATACCTCATCGTGGGCACGCCGGGACCGTCCAAGATGGTGGCGGCCTTCCAGTTCCTCTTCGCAGGCCTCGAGAACGGGGAGTCAGCTCTGCTCCTCAGCAACGCGGACGAAGAGGGCGCCCTGGGCGTGGCCCGTGCCTGGGGGTTCGAATTCGAGCCGTACTGGCGGGACGGGAAACTGAAGATTGTCGGCTTCAAGGACGACTTCGAGCTCCGAGCGATCCGCTCGGTGGAGCCCGAGGAGGTCCTCGAGGAGCTTGAATTTCTCGCCGGCCCGGAGCTGGGGCGCATCGCGGTCGATCCGGGATCACTCTTTCTCGCTGGAGGGGCGAAGTCGCTGTTGGGGTCCAGCTTCCTCAGGTGGGCTCGCAACCACCCAGCCACGGTTTGCTCGACGTTTTCCGTGGACGGTGCGGCGACGTCGCTTCCCTCCTCGGCGGACTGGATGGTTCACGCGACCACGGGGCGGATCACCCTCGAATGGCGCGCCGAGGACCTCTATCAGCTCAGCCTGGCTAAGGCTGTTCCGGATCCCGGCGACCGTGAGGAGTCGATCTCCGTACAGCTCGAGCCCGGCAAGGGACTCGTGAAACCCGAGAGCTGGCCCGCGCGGCGCGGGCGAGACCGCCCGGGTGTCGACGAGAACCGACTCATGCTCATCTCCCTCGGCGGCGAGCACGCCGGCGACGTCGAGGCGTGGGCCGGCGGCTCGTTCAACGCGGACGTCGTATCCGAGCCTTTCGAGGCGGTAGCTCGGGTGCAGAGTGACCCGTCCTTCGGTGGCGTCCTGATCCACGCCCCTCGTGCTCGTATCCGAGAGGCGGTCCAGGCCTGTCGGGCGCTGCGCCCCCTCACGCGGGCGGCTGTCGTCTTCGCCTCGGACGACGCCATTCGGTCCACGGACCGGATCCACATCCTGGAGGCCGGTGCCGATGACTGCCTGAGCGGCGGGATCGACTTCAGGGAGCTCGATCTTAGAATCAAACAAGCGATCACGGCCGGCTCGAAGCCAGTGCCCACCGCAGACTACGGAGAGGGCGAGCAGGAATCTGCCGTCACGGCCCCGGAGGGCGGTCGCCTGAGCGCCGACGATTTCGCAGCCGAACTGCAACGGCGCGCGGCCGATCCGGTGCTGACCTTCTTCTGCCTCCTCGACGTGGCTTCGCAGGGGGTCGACCCATCCGACATGGAGGAGCTCCTGGCCGACCAGGTCCGCTGCGACGAGGGCGACTTGGTGTCGCTCAGCGAAAAGGGAGGCTTGGTCCTCCTCCAGGGCGCGCGTGAGGGTCACCTGGGACCATTCCTGTCCCGACTCCGCACGCGCATTGGAGAGCGCGCGGGCAACGGGGCCGCCAATGTGACAATCCAAGTCCTGAGCCATCCCGCCGAATCCGCGCGCATAAGATCGCTGCTGGGGATCGAGCTTGCCTCACAGAGCTAGGGAGAAGTCGGGAGGCTCGCGGTATCTCCTACGCTTCGCGCTCACAGCGTTCTTGCTGATCGCGGGCACGCTCGTGCTCGTCCTGTTCGTGCTGCCACAGCGTTACGTTCTCAGCTCGGGATTCCGTGAGTCCGGCATAAGCATGCCCACCCCCGCGACGCCCTTCGTTCCCGTGCCCGTAGTGCTCATGGCCGCACGGGATCTCCCCGAGCCGCCCGTGGTGATCGCCCCCGGACCCGTCGAGATCTTCTGGGCAGAGGTCGTGCCGCTCCTGAATGAGGGACGCTACGCCGATGCCATCTCGAGCTTTCAGAACTACCTGCGGGAGTATCCCGGGGACCGGGATGCCCGGCGGGAGTACGCCATTACGCTGTTGGCCGCGGCCCAATCCGAGGAAGCCGTCGTCGAGCTCCGCCGTCTCTTAGAGGGCCGGAATGATGCCGAGCGCCGGCTCCAGCTCGCGCGCACGCTCCGCGAGCTGGGACGTACAGGCGAGGCAGCTGAGGAATACGCCAAGCTCGTCGAGGCGCGTCCCGAATCAGTCGAGCTCTGGCTCGAGTGGGCTCAGGCGCATGCCTGGGTCGAGGAGTACGATGCGGCTGCGGCGGTATTCGAGGCCGCGCTCGCGCGTCACCCCGACTCCGTGCCACTCCGGGTCGAGGCCGCGCGGGTGGAGTTCTCGAGCGACCATCTGGAGGCGGCGGCGATGCTCCTTGCCGGTCTGGACGAGGGGGCACTGGCTGCAGCGGACGGGGTCACGCTGAGGGACGCGATTCTGGCCGCGCTTACCGTACCGGAGGAGATCGTTGAGCCGATACCGCCTCTCACGCCCCTGGAGCAGGCGGTCACGGCCCGCGAGGAGGATGACTTCGACCGCGCAGTCGAACTGTTCGAGGAGGCGCTCCGAGAGCGTCCCGACGACATCGAGATCTGGCAGGCTTATGCCGACCTCTTGGAGTACGAGCTATCCGACCTGGAGGGGGCCCGGCTGGCTCTGCTCCAGGTCGAGCGGCTGAGCGAGCCCGACCCGACCCTGCAACTGCGCCTGGCCCAACTCGAGATCTGGACGGAGCGAAACGAGGAGGCCCGCGATCGCCTCTTGGCACTGCTCCCGCTCCTGCCGATTGACTCCCAAGCCGATGTTCATGCCATGCTCGGCGACCTGGAGCGCTGGGAGGGGGACCGCGTCGCCGCCGCGGGACGCTACCAACTCGCCGTCGATAGCGACCCGCAGAACCAAAGGGCGCTGGATGGCTTCGCCGCACTGGAGACAGAGGTCGCCCGCACGCTCGTCGAGGTGGAGGCGCCGCGGGCAGGAGCGACCTCATACGCGCTTGCCGACACGGACGACTTCTCACGCCTCGACCTCGGCGGTGAGTGGGTCGAGGTCGATGGCGACTTTATGTGGGGCGGGAGCGCAGGGAACCGATGGCTCGATGGTCGCGGATTGGACGGCTTGGCCGCTGAAAGCCAACAGGGGGCCTACTTGGATCTCGAGGCAGCCCGCTGGTCGCGGTGGGGCACGCTCCGCTCGGCCGCACAGTTCGGCGTACAGCGGGTCCGGCAGGACTGGGACTACTCGGTCGGCGCATCGCTCACGCACCGTGGCCAAGACGGCAGGCAAACAGCTGTCAGCTTCGATCACGGCCCTGCCTACCCGGCGACGGCCACGCTGCTGAGCGCGCTTGTGGGCATCGTTCAAGATCACGTCTCGGTAAGCCACGTCAGGCCGATCGATGAGCGTTGGAGTGTTACGGCTACAGTCGAAGGGGCCTTGCTCAGGACCGACCTCGACTCGCTCCCGGGCGCTCAGTACGAGAGCACCACCCGCCTCGGATCGACGCTGACACTCGGGCGCGAGATGTCGGAGATGCTTACCCTCGGGCTCACCACGCGCGTCCTGGGCTACACGAGCTCCGGGCCGGTCGTAACGGACATGGCCTCACTCGCCGAGCGCCGACTCTTCTGGGATCCGAGACTCGCCTTCTCGGCCGGCCCCTTCGCCCGCATCAGCCATGATCTGTCGGCGAACTGGACCGTCATCGGAACGCTCGGCCCCGGCATCGCGCTCATCGATGAGCGGACTTCCTCCGGATGGGACGTCGTCCCGCACGTCTCCGCCGAAACCGGCCTACGGAGGGAGGGCGCACGCTTCTGGACCGCGCTCGACTTCTTCTTCTACCAGGGCCAGTTCGACGGCTACCGCATGTTCGGAGTGCGCCTGACATTCAGCGCGCGCGACTGGTCCAGGCTCGGGAGCGCACAATGAGCCAGGGACGCCACTCGATCTTCGGCGACCTCGTCGTCGTCATCGCCACGGTCCTGCTCACGGCAGCGTTCATCATCGTGGCGCTTCTCGTTGGACCAGACATCCAAGCCATTCTGGTCCGCGCCGTGCTCGTGACGCTCGTGATCTTTCTGGTCATCCTCTTCCTGCGCTACTTCGCGCTGCTCTGGTTCGCATATCTCGGGCACGCGGAGCGTAACGTGCTCGGCGTGAAGAAACACCACGAGATCCCCCCCGTCTCCATCCTCGTGCCGGCATACAACGAGGGCGAGCTGATGGAGCGGGCCCTGGCCAGCCTCATGCAGGTCGACTATCCGGAATAAGAGATCGTCGTCATCGACGACGGCTTCAGGGATGACACGCTGGAGCGAGCGGTCGGCTGGGAGGGCCGCCGCGGTCGGGTCGAGGTGAGGGTCATCACGAAGCAGAACGGAGGAAAAGCGACGGCCCTCAACGCGGGCATCGCGGCGTCGAAGCATCCGTTCATCCTCTGTATGGATGCGGACTCGTACCTGCATCCCAAGACGCTTCTGCGCGCGATCGAGCACTTCGGCGACCCCTCGGTGGGTGCCGTTGCCGGAAACGTCAAAGTCGAGAATCGTGGCAAGCTCATCACCAAGCTGCAGGCGCTCGAGTACATCGAGGGACTCAACATGCCACGCCGGGCCCAGGGCTTCGTCGCGGCGGTCAATATCGTGCCCGGACCCGTCGGAATGTTTCGACGTGAGGCGCTCGAAGAGATTGGCGGATATGAGACCGACACGTTCGCCGAGGACGCGGACCTCACGCTGAAAATGATCTCCGCCGGATGGAAGGTCGTGTACGAGGACGGGGCCATCGCGTGGAGCGAGGCGCCCGAGCGGTGGATCGACCTCGTGCAACAACGGTATCGGTGGACGCGAGGAATCCTCCAGGCTCTGCGCAAGCGCAAGGGACTCTTTCTGCGGCCGTTCCCGGACTTTCCGCTCTGGATCTCCACGATTCACTTGGGATTCGAGGCGCTCGTGTGGCCGATCCTCAATGTCATGGCCCACCTGTTCTTCGCGATTGTCGCGCTGCTCTTCGGCGCGGGCGAACTCATCGTCTATTGGATGATCTTGCTGACTCTGTTGGATCTGGTGGCTGCCCTCATCACGGTCTCGATGGAGGAGGAGTCCCTCACGTTAGTGCCGATGGCGTTGATCTATCGCTTCGTCTTCATCCTCTTCCTCGATGTCGTGAAAACCTTCGCGACCGTGGAGGAGCTGTTCAGACTCGACATGGGCTGGGGCAAGCTCCAGCGCGTGGCGACCGCCCCCTCGACCTAGGTACAACTGACGCCCCCCCCCAAGGCTGAGCGCATGAACAACATCATCGACCTTCTGGTTACGATCGTGGTCGTAACGATCCTCGTGACCATCGTCCTGGCCGTCGTGACTTACGTCGCGTACAAGCTGAGGCTCTCTCGAGAGCCGTCCGCGCTGGATCGCTCGGAGGACGGGCTACGCTACTTCGTGGAGTACCCACCACCCGGCGTGACGTACGACGCCGAAGCATCTGCGGAGGAGCATGCGACCGAAGCGTGATCCTGTACCCCGGGCTCGTGACTCTTGGGTCTGGCTCGGTGGACTGGCGCTGCTGGGGATTCTCGGTGGCGGCGTTACCGCGGCTGCGGTGTTGCTCTGGGAGAACATCGATATCCGTCAGCTCATCCCTCAGCTGGCGGCAGCCGCGGCCCCGATCCCGCTGCCCGAGCCGACCGCTCCCGCGTCGAGAGACGGGAGAGCCTTCGACGCGGTTGTGTTCAGCTCGCCTCGGAATCAGGCGTTCTTTCCTGACCCTACGTACTACCGGGCTGCCCTGGATGCTTGGAGCGAGCTCGTGCGGGACACAGGCGGGCGGGTCCGCGAGGTGGCTGACGCAGAGGGGCTTCGCGGCCTGGACGAAGAGGATCTCTTGGTCCTGGTCGAAGCGCCTTGCCTGTCCACGGCGGAAGTCGAGGCGGTGCATGCCCACCTTCAGGCCGGCGGGGGAGTCGTCTCCAACTGGGCCGTCGGGGCGCGTGATGCAGATTGCGAGTGGACCGGCTGGCAAACGGTCGCTGACCTGACGGGGGCTGAAGACGTGCGGGAGATCCCGCCCAGGGAGGGGCTCTACCTGACCGTTCCGGGCAGCGTCGCGCTTTCGCCGGGATTCGACCCCGGCACCCGCATCGAACTGCGTCCGGACCCATCGCTCGCCCTTCGCCTTTCGGGCCCCCGGGTGTACTGGTCGGACTGGGCGCTGAACCCGGTTCCGGACGAGAGCGGCGGGGGCGCCGACGTAGCCGCTGTCGCTACGTACTCTGCCCAAGGAGGCCGCCTCTCTTGGTTCGGGCTCCGCGTCGGACAGGGGGCGACACCGGTGGACAGCACACGCCTAAGCCGACTCGTGCAAAACGGAGTCGCATGGGCGGCATCAGTCCCCACCACCGCCCCGGCCGCCTGGCCCGGCGCGCGACGCGCGGCAATCGTCTTCGCACTCGATGTCGAGGATGAGGCTCAGAACGCCCTGGCCACGACCACGTTGCTCCGTGAGCGCAACATTCCCGGTACGTTCTTCGTCGTCTCGCAGCTGGTCATCGAGGACGACGAGCTCGCACGGGCGCTCCGCGAAGCAGGGGAGGTGGGCAGTCAGACCTCAGACCACACTCCGCTCGTGAGGCTGACCACTCAGGACCAGAGGGTGCGGCTGCGGCGAAGCTGGGCAGACATCGAAGCGTGGACTGGGGTGGCGCCCCTCGGTATCCACCCCCCCGAGGAAACGTTCGACGCCAATACGCTTGATGCGTGGCAGCGAGTGGGGGGCACCTACCTGCTCGCCGGAAACGAGTCGCGCTCGGCGAGCCCGGAGATCCACCGGGTCGGGGAGACCACGATGGTGCTCCTGCCTAGGATTCTCAAGGACGATTACAACATCATCGTACAGGACCGGGTGCTGCGGGGGGCGAGTCTCGGTCAGGCACTGCTCGCGGACCAGCGCAAGATGCGCGCGATAGGTGGGGTGGCCGTCGTCGTCGGACACACACAGATCATCCGCGAGGGTCCCCGCATCGAGGCCTTGGCAGCCGTGGCGGACTCCGCGCTGGCTCAAGGGGACTGGTGGATCACACGCGGCGCCGACGTCGCCGCGTGGTGGACCGCGCGAGTCGCGACGACTGTGGAGTTCGAGGCGCTGTCTCCGACCGCTGTTCCGGGGCAGGCGCCCGTCGCAGACATCGTGGTCACCGCTCCGCTCGACCGAAGCGTCGAGGACCTCTGGATCGACATCGTGGTGCCGAGCGCTCCCGAGGGGATGGTTCCGCTCGTCGCGGGACGTTCCGTCGATTTCGAATCGACCGACTGGGGCATGCGCGTCCCAGTCGGGAACCTCTCCGCCGGAGAGTTGCGACGGATCACCTTCCTCGTCCTTGAAGACGAGGAAGCAACCGCCCCCGCCGCGCGCTGAACGAGGCCGCCTGATGAGGCGCCGCGTCGGCTGGAGGAGCTTCGCGACCGCGGGCCTCGTGACGGCCGCTGCCTGTGCTTCGGCCGGGGGGGGGCGCGGCGTCACGCCCACAGAGGGTGACCGCTTCTTCGTCGCCGGTTACCACCCCTATTGGGCGCCCAACAGCTGGGAGACGTACCCCTTCGACGCGCTCAGTCGGCTCTACTTCTTCGAGGTCGAAGCGGGGCCTGACGGCAGCCTGAGCGACCTGCACGGGTGGCCGAGGCAGTGGCTCCCGCTCATGAGCCGCGCGCAGGAGGAGGGCGTCGACGTCGTGCCGACGATTTCCATGCATGGCGTCGAGGGATTTCAGGAGCTCTTCGCCTCGCCCGCCAGCGTCGCCCGCCTTGTCAAGGAGTCTCTGGCTCTTCTTCTCGCAACACCAGGCCTCGGAGGGCTCCATCTGGACTTCGAGGTCTTCAGCCCGGTGAGCCAAGACGTACGCGACGGCTACACGGCTTTTGTCACTAGGCTGCGGCGGCGAATGTCGGAGGCAGACCCGACCTACACGCTGTCGGTCTTCGCTCTCGCCTTCGACGACGACGACGTCTACGCGGAGCGGGCCCTGGCAGAGGCCGCCGATTACCTGGTCGTGCAGGGCTACGACTTCCATAGCGCTGGCGAGGCCAACGCTGGCCCGGTGGCTGCGCTCCAGGGTTGGGGCCGCCTCAACTGGGGGAACGTCGTCGACCGCTTCGTCGGCTTCGGCGTACCTCCCAGAAAGATCGTGATGGCGGTCCCGATGTACGGGTACGAGTGGCCGACGGAGACAGATCAGCCCGGGTCCGCCACTCGCGGCCAGGCCATCGAAGTCCTGCTGGCGCCGCCCGCAGGGGTCATGCCGGAGCTGCCGCGTGCAGCCGACCAGGCCGCCCGTCACGGGCGGCGGCGGGACCCGGAGAGCGGCACGCCGTACTACGCCTTCCAGGATGACACGGGGTGGCGCCAAGGCTGGTTCGAGGACGCTGCGAGCCTACGCGCCAAGTATGCTTTCGTGCGCGAGCGGGGGCTGGGGGGCGTCGCGCTCTTTCCGCTCGCCTATGGTGACGAGTCGATCTGGGAGAGCCTCCGCGATGCCTTCAGACGCCCGCGAGAGTAGCCGGATCCCGGCTGGCCCAAGTCACGAACCGCACGGAGCCTGTTGGCCGCGTGCAGTCTCGATCTGTATAGCGCGTGCCGGTTCCGACCTCCATCAGATCTTCGCGGCACAACTCCTCGCTCGGAGGACCGCATCGGAGCAGATCCCAGGGGCCTCCGTTGAACCACGCGCCTCCACCTGACAGGGGCGCACAGGGTACCTCCACGCTCACGCCGACGGCGTCCCCACGGAGGACCCGCACGTCACCTTCGGTGGGCTCCAACGTCGCGTCCCATATCCGCATATCGAATTCTTCAAACTCCCGCAGAGGGTCGCCGGCCTGAACCGGCACGAGCCGTGAGTCACCGGGGAGCGGAATTCGCCAATGGCCCGTGCTCACCGAGATGTGCGCGTTCAAGAGAGATGCGATGCGGTCCCTAAAGTCACGGTCGACATGAATCTCCATGCGACCCCTCGACATGTAGGCGACTGGCAGCTCAGATGGCGGGGCTGCGATCCGGATTGATTCTGGACCCCACGGCAGCAGGATCGGCCTCGTGACTGTCCGCCCCACCTCGTCGTCGACGACCGGCTGCGGCCGGGCTGCCTCCGGCGAGCAGCCAAGCGCTGATACAGCCGGTGCCCCCAGAGCCGCGATGGCGGCCCGTCTCAGAAAAGTGCGGCGGTCGGACGTCGTATTCATGGCGCCAACCTCGCCCCCCGGCCCGGAAAACGGCAACAGCCGAGCCTATACGGGTCCTAGCGGACCCGCATAGGCCGCTCAGCGACCGACGCGCTGGATCCGTTCGAACTCCGCGACCGCGTCGACTTGGTTGATGATTGCCCGCAACTCCGACAGCCGGGCCGAGGTCAGCGCATCCTGTGCCTGCACGACCTCATAGTTCGTGGCGACGCCTGCATTGAACCTTGTGAGCTCCGCCGCCGCGCTCTCCTCCGAGAGCTCCCTGCTCCGGGTCGCCGCCTCGAGCAGAAGCCGAGTGTCCCTGACGGCCAGGCCGGCATTCGTGACCTCGGTCACGATTGCGAGCTCCTGGCTCCTGATGGACAGGTCACGCTGCTGCATCTGAAGCTGGGCCCGCTGGAGGTTTGCCTTAGCGGACCTCATGCCGATGGGGTACGAGAAGCTCATCGAGAGATTCCAGGTCGGCACATCGAAGCCGGCAATTGAATTCAGGCCGTCGAAGTATCCACCCTCCGCCACCAGAACTGGAGCTCCGCCAAGTTCCGGGCGATCGAACTGCGTGCCCCCCGTGCCCTGCAGGGAGTATGAGGCCGTGAGGTTGAGATCGGGCAGCCGACTGTCCCTCGTGACGTCCAGGTCCAGCTCAGCGATGCGGCGCTCGTAACGTGCCTGTTGGATGTCGGTCCGTCCGCTCAGGGCGAACTCGATAGCCGCCTGGATATCAACATCCTGATCTACGACTGTCGGCAAGTCCACTGGGTTGATTGTCTGATACAGGAGCGGATCGTCGGCGCCGCCGATGAGGAGACTCTTGAGGGCGAGTTCCTGGTTACGCCATTGGATCTCGGCGTTCAGGAGCGCCTGCTCGGCGCTAGCGACCTGAGCCTGCGCCTGGATCACCTGAATCTGAGCCATCGTGCCGAGTCGAACCCTCACCTCGTTGTCGGCGAGCAGGCGCTGGGCCTGCGATAGGCTTAGACGTTGGATCTCGATCAGCTCGATCGCGGCCCGCAGCCCCCAGTACGACTGACGCACCGCCTCGGTGATGTTGGCGATGCGGCTGTCGAGCTGGATCTCGGTGATCTGGCCTTGAATCTCCTGGGTTTGCAGCGCGGCGCGCTGGTTGTCGGTCTTCAGCCCGGCGAGAAGCGGCTGGGTGTAGTCGATGCTCGCGGTCGTCCGGTAGCTCGGGTTGAGCGTGGTGAATGAGTTGTCGGTGGACGTCCGCGAGTTGTTGAGATTCACGCCCATCCGCCCGCCGTACCAAGGCACGGTCTGGGAGATGCCCGCATTGAACGTGTGCCGCTGGGTCGTGGTGAGCGAGCCGCCGTCGAGCTGGCTCGTCGACTGGCTCGAGGCGTTGTTGTAGCCATAGTTGCCGGACAAGGTCGGACTGAACACGGCCTGGGCGGCCTGGAGCGAGTACGCCTGCATGCGAGGGCTCAGGCGGGCCGTCTGGATATCCAGGTTGACCGCCGACGCCCTCGCAAGCGCTTGTTCCAGCGTCATCGTCACGAGCTCGTCGCCCTCGTCCACCGAAGGAACCGCCCTCCCGACCTCGTAGCGATCGACGCCCTCTTGAGGGCCCGCAGGTGGATTCTGCTGGGCGGAAAGAGTCATGGGGGCGATCAGGGCCAGGAGCACGGTCCCCGGCCGATAAACACGCTTCGTCATGCTTGGCCTCTCGTATGTCTTTTGAACTCGAATACCGGCGCGACCACGCTTCTCTGGTACACCGGCTTCCTATGGACAACCCGATGATATAGATCGTTAGGCGCGTCCCACTCAACCACCCCCGAAACATGCCGACCGGCACCCCCCACGACGGTAGGACCCTCGGCCTCCTGGCAGCCACCGGAGTCGGTGTCGGGGCCACCGTGGGCGGCGGGATTCTGGCGCTGGCGGGCGTCGCGTTCGCGACCACGGGTCCGAGCGCCATCGTGGCGGTCGCGCTCAATGGCTGCATCGCGCTGATTACGGTGGTCTCGTTCGGCGAGCTGGCCTCGCGATTTCCGGAGTCGGGCGGCACGTACACTTATGCCAGGAAGGTCCTCACCGTAGAAGCAGCGTTCGCCGTCGGTTGGATCGTGTGGTTCGCGTCGGTGGTCGCGGCCGTGCTGTACGCTTTGGGGTTCGCGGTCTTCCTGGTCCCCTTCCTGGAGCAGCTCATTCGCGCGACGGGTCGCGAGGCGCCGTCATGGATCAGTGGCCGCTTCGCGCTCCTGACGTACGCGCTGGCCGCGCTCGGGTTCTACACACGCAGCCTGATGCGCTCGTCTGCTGGGGCGGACCAGTGGGCGACGATCGGAAACCTCGTCGGATTCGCCGTGCTCATCGGCGGAGGCTTCTGGGTTCTCGCCCTGAATCCCCCGTCACTGGGCGACGTGCAAGGCAGGCTCACGCCGTTCTTCGAAAACGGTGCCTCCGGACTGCTACAGGCGATGGGCTACACGTTCATCGCGCTACAGGGGTTCGACCTCATCGCCGCCGTCGGTGGGCAGGTGAAGCAGCCCGAGCGCAACATTCCCCGGGCGATGTTCTTGTCTCTGGGCCTCGCGCTCGTCGTCTACCTCCCGCTCCTCCTGCTCATCGTGCTGGTCGGCACCGACGGCACACCGGTCGCAGCGGTCGCGGCCGCGGATCCCGAGATTCTCGTCGCTCGGGCGGCCCGGACGTTCTTGGGGCCAACTGGTTACTGGCTGGTGGTGGTGGCCGGTGTGCTCTCCATGCTGTCGGGGATGCAGGCGAACCTCATGGCGGCCTCGTCGTTCGCGGGCACGATGGCCGCCGACCGTACGCTCCCCGTGCGCTTCGACGGTGTGTCTGGGGACGGCCGCACGCCCCTGGCGGCCATCAAGGTCACAGCCGGTACGATAGCGTTCGTGCTCGTGGCGGTTCCCGACGTGGCGACGGCCGGAGCAGTGTCGAGCTTGATCTTCCTGACAACGTTCGGGCTCGCGCACGGCATTGCTTATTTGGCCCGCCGTCGGTCAGCGGAGCCCAGCCCGTTCTCGGCTCCCCTGTTTCCGTTGGTGCCCATCGTCGGAGGCGGAGCGTGCCTGACACTCGCGCTCTATCAGGCGTCCGCGGTCCCGTCCGCCGGCGTGCTCGCGGCGCTTTGGCTGAGCTTCGGGGGCCATCCTCTACGTGACCGTGCTCGCCCCCCGGGCCCGCGTGGTAGACGCATCCACGGAGGGCCACGAACCTCACATCTTGCGCCTTCGCGGGCGCAGCCCTCTGGTGCTCGTGCCGGTCGCGAATCCCGCCAAGGCGCCCGTGCTCGTGAAGATGGCCGAGTCGATCGCCCCCAAGGGGATCTCGCGGGTCCAGCTCCTCTCGGTGGTACGCGCGTCTGCCGGGGACCCAGACGGGCTTCCGGGACGCATCATCGACGCGCAGACGATCCTCGGCGGCGCCCTCTCGGCCGCGATCTCGGTGGACCTGAGGCCAGAGGCGCTCATCACCGTCGCGGACGACCCGTGGTCAGAGATCATCCGAATCGCGGAGCGTTCCGAGTGTGACAACATCCTGCTCGGTGTCGGTGGCCTGGGGAACTCACTGATGTCAGGACCGCTCGAGAGATTGATCGGCAAGGTAGAAGCGGATGTGGTGGTCCTACGCGCCCCCAGTAACTGGGATCCCGACCATGCGCGACGGATCCTGATTCCGGCACGGGGCGGCCGCAATCAGAGCCCCATCCGAGCGCGTGTCGTGGGCAGCCTCTGCCGTACCGAGTCGCGCGAGGTGACGTACCTCGGAGTGCTTCCGACCGACACGGTGCGCTCCGACGTGAAGCGCGCCGAACGCGAGCTAGGCAGGTTGGCACGAGACGAGGCGCGGAACTCCGGCTCCGCAGTCGTCGTCCAGCGCGACGACGTCGTAGCGGAGGTAGTCGAGCGGGCCGCCCAATGTGACCTGATGATCCTGGGCCTCAGCCACACCGACCGCAGGAGGCGCGTCTTCGGGCAGCGCACCGCGGAGATCGCACGGGCGACTGACTGCCCCCTTCTCATGATCAGCCAACGCGGCTGACGCGACACCTCCGCAAGAAAATAGGGGCGCCGACCGAGTCGAACCGGCCGG
>Ga0209501_10004128_pt1 | contig 14147 bp, 14 predicted proteins | sample ArcticOcean_MG_C_4_FD_187434 | JGI IMG/M metagenome (GOLD analysis project Ga0209501, IMG submission 187434) | Marine microbial communities from western Arctic Ocean - ArcticOcean_MG_CB4_134 (SPAdes) (version 2) | ecosystem: Environmental > Aquatic > Marine > Oceanic | place: Arctic Ocean...
CCTGCTTTGGGAGCAGGAGATCGGGAGTTCGAGTCTCCCCACCCCGACCAGCATATTCGTGCCTAATTTGGCCCTTTTGAGCAGTTCTCTCCCCCACTCCCCAAGCTGACAGTTGGCATTTCCCCACTTTTTTCCCCACTTAGGCCAGTAAATCGGCCAAATTCCGAACTACCGTTGGGCTACACGTCCAGATGGTAATCAATGAACTCACCGATGGCACTGGCCATCTCAGGGCTATGAGTCCTGACGACAGTAGACACCTCGGCTAACTCCAACCACGTTTCCAGATGGAGGAGAATCCCGTGATGCCAAGCTGACCGATAATCACCATATTTGTCAGCCCAATAGCTAGGGAATCATTGTCAGGCGTGGTCATATGCATTTTATAGTCTCAGATTCGTGCTTGAGATTACATCTGAATATTCCGGAGTATAATGATAACAAGACCAAAACGAGACCAAAACGAGACCAAATGCGTCAGAACAATACCCTAAGGTTGGAGTGAACATTCTCCATGGTAAACAAATCAGAGATCACTGCAGGCCATATAAGATCGATAAGGCTTGTAATTGGACTGAGTTTGGTTTTCCTTGCTACAGCCTGCGGTAGTAACTCGGGATCACCGGGGTCGCTTCCTACTTTGGAACCAACTCTCATAGCGAAGACATCGAACTCGAACCCACAAACGCAGTCACCTAAGCTCACAATCCGCCCCACTGTACAGGCGAAAGCTTTACCTACGGCCGCCCCAACAGCAACAATTGCCAAAGCGCCTACCCCGACCACTACCGCTACGGTTGCCTCAACAGTAGCTCCCACACCGACAGGGACTCCCGCACCCATGCCAACAGTAGCTCCAGTCCCTAAAAGCCGTGCAACCACACCGGATTTCAGTGCCCCGACCTCCTATCCATCGTTCTCTGAAACGCTTAATTTAGCCTTTTCAAAGGCATTGGAGGAAGAATTCGAGGCAGCTACCTCGAAGGTGGGAATATCAGCAGCGATATACCAAAATGGCCTGCTATGGACACAGGCATTAGGCTGGGCTAACGAGTCCACACCTATGACATCGACAACTCCTTTGAGAGTGATGAGTACTTCTAAGACTTTCGTCGGAGCTCTGGCTCTATCCCAGATCGAAGACGGATTGTATGGTCTTAACGATCGACTCTCGACTCTTTTGGCAGACCACAGTGGCTACCAGTCTTCAGATACATCGCAAATCCCGGATGCGACGGTCGAGGAACTCCTGACCATGACGGCCGGGATCATCGACGTTCCTATGCAGGGGATCGGCCCTTATATGCTTATGACATCTCCCAGTTGGGAAAAATCGGACATGCTTGGATTGATGAACAAACCGCATGGTCCTTCGGGGACGTTCTTGTACGGCAACGACAACTCATATCTGCTTGGCCTGATAGCTGAGCATATGGCCGGTGACGATCTGAATGAACTGCTTCAAACAGGGTTCCTAGAACCATTGTCGATCAAAGCCGCACTCTTACCGGAAATCGAGATCCCTTCCAGCATCGCTACACCATACGGAGACCGATCCCAATACGGCGGCTCCGGCGGCTTCGGGGACTTATCTCAGATCCCAATGTACTCGGAAATCCCTTTCAACGAAGCCGATAGTAGAGTCTCTTGGCCGGGGGCATCAGCGGTCTCAACAGCGGAAAACATGGCTAGGTGGGCTTACGAGTTATACAGTTCGAAAGGGTCAGCAATTACACCCAAGGTACGTTCACAGCAAATCGGTTCTTTTCGTCCCGAGACGATCTCCCTTGCCGAAGCGCCTCAGAAATATGGATTTCACATCGCCCGGAAGGAGCACTTATTATCTGATGGAACCTACGTCACCACCTATGGACACCCGGGCGGAGGCGCAGGATATGCGTCAGTCTTGTTCTACGCTCCTTCGTTGGACCTGGCCATATCCATATTGTCGAACTCAGATTTAGGACACTTACTAGGAACGTGTGCCAGCCGTACCGAACATTGGCTCAGTCCTCTTGATTGTATGACCAGGAGGTTCCTCTCAGCGGTAGCTGACCAGCCCTGAAGATGTTTTAGAGCATCTTTGCTTAGGTAAACCCTTGTGACTCAAATAATTCTCAGATGTGCAGAGGAACCCAATGTATACAAAATGATGTTATTGAGGGTTGCTAATAACGGGGATAATAGCAACCCTGCGGGCTGTGCAAGGGGTAAGTTGTTCCTACTCCAATAGCAGATGTTGAGGAAGTAACACCTACGGAAACCCCAGAACCAACAACCATCCTTGTACCTACTCCCAGCCCCACTGAATGACCTCGGGATGAATGCGTGGTTCGACAGGCTCACCGTAAAGAATGCCAAAATTCCCGAACCGAAAGCCAAGGTTGAGATGAATTGGATCGCCGACCTTAACTCGATGATGATTGCCAACATTTATTACCAAGCGTAGATTAACTCTTAGAGAAGCAGCGAGTTATTTTGCTGATTAATAAATACTCAAATAATACCAATGACGAACCCGGCAGTGTAATCGCTGCAATAATAAATTCCGTGCAATCTCCGAATAAGTTATTTGGAGATTGCGTGCTGTTTCATAGAAGCATTGATGCTTACGTTAGTAAGTGTGTATGCAACACGACTAATCGGCGTCCCGGAGCCTGGTTTAATAAAATTAATACTAGAATCAATCTGATGATCGATTGACCTTAGAGAAGAACGTGTCCATTTTGTGGTGGCGTCGAAGTCGTCGGAACTGGGATACAGGATGGCGATTAAGAATAATCATGGCCGTCATTAATGCCAGACACGTTGTATTGGTGGTTCGATATATTTCGAATCAACTACGTAACAAAATAGAATTCAGAATGAGCTAACTAGAACTCTTGCCTACCTAGGAGATGTTTGGGCCTTGTCTGTCTGTGAATCATGCCAAAACCTAATTGATAACAACTGGATGTTTTGCCGGTTTTGTGGGTATCAGATTATCCATAAAATTCGGTTCAATGATTTGATTGCAGCTGATATATACCAGCCGTTTTCAATTTTGATGCCTGAGGAAAAATCAACTAATGATGCGTTTGCTGTCGTAGTTGATTTAAAAAACCAATTCGATTTATTGGATCAGCATCTGGATATAAAATCACATCAAGTCGCTTTAATTCGAGGAAAGGATACTGATTGGTCTCACCTAACCGATGGGTTACATCACCTTGAATCAATTCAAATTAATTCAATCGATTATTTGGTTGTTTTAGACACTGATTCTCGTTCTATCGAATTTACGATCGATAATCTACTATCAAAAGATCCACTACCAGTAACACTGGTATGCCAACTGGAACTGAAAATATCTGACCCTGAGACAATGGCAACGTGTTTAGAGCTTGAACCCCAGATACTTACTGTCAATGACATTAAACATCTCCTGTTGCCGGAAATAGAATCTCTTGCTAATCAGTTCTTTGATAAAGAAATGATTTCTGGGCCGTCTTATAACTCTAATCTCGCTAAGGAATTCGCCGGACAATTAATCCGAATCATTGCTCCTGTGAATCACCGTTTTGGACTAGATATCAGTCAAGAGGTATCAGTAGGAATTTACAGGGAGATTTGGGCTGAAGACTCTGATAATGCAGTCTTAGACCTGGTTTCATCAACTGGAGATACGTCTGGCGTAGTGGTATCGGAATTTCCGTCTATCTCTGGTTCATCTCTTCTGGCTTTAACCGAAGAAACTATCATCGCATATCCGGTCAGAAGAAGAGCATCTGTTTTAAATATACTACGGTTGAAAGTTATTTCGCGGCAATATTCGCTGTTATACGGAAGAGACCGCTTGGTCGACTTGGTAGCTTCTATAGATCCAGAGCAACTTATATCTACAGACCTGGTAGGCCAAATATTTGACTCTGTTCAAGGTTTTATTGGCGATACTGACAAGGCGAATGCTTTACTAGTTAAGCGATTAGAGCTAGAGATAGAATACGAACGAATCCGGATTTCTCTTATCCATCAGTATGGACTGAGTGATGAACGACTTGTATTAGAAGATCGGAAATATGGAATTGAAGTCCAATCTATTTGGGAAATCGAGCGGGACAAGATTCTGTTGTCGATTGATCATCGCCGAGAAATTTTGAATTCAGGTGATCGACAAGAACTTGAACAACCAGCGCTGCCTCAACCGGAGATTAATACCAATATCGTTGATATCGGCCTTGAGTGGTATGCACGTTACAAAGAAATCAAACGGGAAGATTACGTTAGTCAAGCTAATTCTGATCTAGATATCCATCATAAACAAGGCATGATGGAGCTCGACAGAGAGGCCGCATCATTAGCGATAAAATTAAGAGAAAAAGAGGAAGATCATAAGCGCAAGTTAGAAGAGATAGATGCCTTATCAAAGGTGGGCATTGAGACATTGATAGCTTTTGCTGGTCCTGAACAAGGCGAGTTGTTGCTTCAACTCGCAAAGACTCGGTCTTTGCAAGGGTATACGCCGGAACAGATTTTAGCGCTTCAAGGAGTCGATAGCCCTCAGATGGAAGGAGCTATCCGAGAAATCGGAATGGCGTTAGCTGTAAACGGTAAAGAGTCAGAATTTTTAAGCTTTAATAGTTCACCCAATAGCCAGGATGTCGCAACCTTGAGCAGAACTATTGCCGAATCCATAGATACAGTTAGAAACAATCATCTAGTGGCTGGAGGCACTAAAAGAAACGCGAATGGAACTACTAACTTACTTCCTCAAGTATCATCTGGCCATGAGACTATGACTATACTGTTCAGCGATATCAAAGGGTCTACCGAGATTACCGATAGAATTGGTGACAGAGCTGCCCAGGAGTTGTTTAGAGAGCATAACAATATAGTGAGAGAGCAGGTTACTACGTTCCAAGGTTATGAAATAAAATCTATGGGCGATGGATTCATGTTGGCATTTCCAAGTGCTCTGAACGGAATACTTTGCGCTATAACAATCCAGAAGATGCTACAGAAACATAACGAATCAAAGCAGCGAGAGTCTATCTTGGTCCGTATGGGCCTACATGCAGGAGAAGTGATTCGAGAGAACCAAGATTACTTTGGTAGGAACGTTATTCTGGCGTCACGTATATCCTCTCATGCGAGAGAGAATCAGATTCTGGTATCGTCCATATTGAAAGAAATGACCCAGAGTTTTACCGAGCTGGAATTCGAGACTCCTTTAGCAGTAACTCTTAAAGGACTTCCGGGCAATACGTTGGTCTATCCGGTGAATTGGTAGACATGCGCCGTCTAACAAATAGGCCGAACAAATTTCGGAAAGCTATGTAAAGCATAGCTCTTTCGCTATATCGCTTATATATTTATACATATTCCAGTCAGAAATATGCTGAGATATTACGGGTATATATGTATCGGTGTCTTTATCTAAGATTGCGGCAAAAGGTGCACTGACCGGATAATCCACCGGGCAAAGAAATACCAGTTCTTGACTCTTCCTTTTACCAGTAGAGACTCTTATACGGCATCTTCCATCTTCACCTTTGTTCACTTGGACGGACAGATTTTGATCTTCTAACCTTCTTACTTCGTCACCTAACCGCTCTCTTCCTATTTGCGAATCGTACCAATACATTTTTAGTAAATCGTTAGTTACAATGCAATCGCCCTGGGTAATTTCCCAATCTATTCGATGGACAGAACCTTCGCGGATAACAAATGGAGATATCGTTACGGTGCTATTAGTTAAGGAGCATATTGGCGTTAAGAGTTCATCTAACTCTATGTTTAAACCGGAGATTTCGTCCATAGCGTTTGCGATATCGACCTTACTGGGAGTGGGGTATTCGATCGGGTGTTTGTGCCATAGACCGAGGTAATTTACACCGAAATATTCATGCCACAGATTTAGAGTCTGTTGGGCATAATCTGTATCTTTTGTGAAGTGGTGCTTAGAACTATTCCAAATCAAACCTGGTCCAGAACAGTGGGTTACGATCGTACTCGATGCAATCCGCGCACCAACAAGTATCCCTCCTGTTTCGTTTTCAGGGTTGCGTCTGCATTCAATTTCAATCGCTTCAATCACACCCTGTGAGATCGAATATTTATTCATGATTGCTTCTGTCATGTTCTTCGATAATCGGAATTATCCCACATGTTCGGCAATCCGGTACCCGGGGTACCGTCACGAAATATCTAGATAAAGGTGTGCCGAATAATGGCCCATCGCTCGGTTTAGCGGAATTGACCCAAATAATCATCTGGTCTTCCGGATTGTTGAAAATAGATATAGCTTCTTCATTTAAGGCAGACAGTGCTATTCTCACGTGTAAGTTAGCGATAAATCCTACGTCGATCCCTAGACCTGGTTCATGAGATATGTCAGATTCGTCTGTATAATCCCCTCCTAACGCTGCAGACATGGTTCCTGAAGTATTTGCTAGGCCATGCCGTACACATGCGTAACAGCCTCCATGATCTGGAGTTACAAGCACTACTTCTCCTGCGAATGCGCGCTCGTAAACTCCACCGTAAACGGCAGGAACTCGCTTGGATACGCATGCTTCATTAATCATATATTTGGACATTTCGTTATCCGTAGCCACAAATACAAGATCAACAGATTCGACAATACTTTCTAATAACTCTGTTTGTTCTGTGACATCTATCTCGTAACATTCAATAACGGCGGACGAGCTGTGTTGAAGAATTTTGTCCCGGATCGCTCGAGTTTTCCAACGTCCAACATCGACTAAACCACAAGCATGTCGAGATATGTTCTCTACCTGTAACCTATCAAAATCAACAAGAGTGAATGACCCCACTCCGGATTTAGCTAATTCGACTGCTCCAAACCCACCGCCGCTTCCAAGTCCGATGACAGCGACTTTTTTGTGTTGCATATTGGTTAAGTCGACTACAGGCCTTATTCGGTCAAAAGACCGCGATGGCTGACCTATAAGTTCTACAACACCCGGGGTTCTTGTTCTATCACTGGGGTTTAGGTAATAACCTGATATAGAATTCGGGAATTCTACGTCTACGGTCAATAATAAAAACGGACCCGGTATATCAATCGAATCGAATATTGAGTCATCTAAAATCGAACCAGATGACGTACCGGCGACTAGACAAGGTAGAAAGTTAGATAAACTAGGGTAAGGGTAAGCGTTATAAGAATCGACTATTTCTAGCCGGATATGTCCTTCATCGGGTCTAAATATCCCGATACATTCTGGCCAGAACCGTGCTGCTGAGAATAAGGAACCTTCACTTCGATCAACGAGTAGCGTTTGTACGCTCTCGGAGATTACCAGCATTAATTCAATAGAATCATTTGGTTCCATATAATCTTTCTATGTAGATAAAGCAAAATTTGGCGTGGGGAATATATGCAAGTAGGTTAATTCTCAACTTTATCAATAGGCGGGTGATATCTCCAATTCATCGGCTTCTGGGCGTGGCCAATCACCTGTTTCAAGCCAAGCTTCGTAGCAGTGCAGCCAAAGAGATACCCACGACATCACTGTTGCTCCTGTCGTGTTGATTTGCCATGCTTTATCGTCTTTGTGAAACAAACAGAGATGTCCATCCGGATATATATGCCGGCTTCTCTCTATCTTAGGGTCTATCACATAGGCTTTCGGTGGTCGATATGGGAAAGCAGCGGGGTACGATAATCTAACCGAATACGATTTCCCCGACCACGTAGTTACTATCCCATTCCAGTGGGCGTTTTCATCTTTTGAGAATTCGAGATCCATATTTGGGTAGAAACGGCTCATTGCCTGTTTCTCTTGAACTAGCAACTGGTTTTTCACCCGGTACCATTGTTTAGGAGATGCATACCATGTATTTTCTTTTATCGTAGCTACAGGGTGACCGTCTTTAGTTATTATCGAATCACCCTTGATCGTAATCTCGTCAGTACCGATCACAGTCCCCATCGAAATTGCGACTTCACCGCTTTCCATGGCTGCAACTACATTGGCCCATTGTTCTGAGCACTCAAGGCAAAGTTCACTATTCGCATTAGAGTGGTCATTACAAAATATTTTTAGACACTTAGGACATTTGGCCATATCATCTGATAAACCCTTTGTGTTGCACGTGGAACAAGTCTGAGTGCGCGATTCTACACAAAAAGAACAGAGCCTAAGAGTTTTGTCGAAGTGGTCAGTGCAGATAGGATCCCGGCCGCATTCTGGACACCTGAATGATTTGTCTTGATATACTCGTTCGCCACCGTAAGCACAATAATCTTGTGAACTGGCGTTATTGTAGACATTGGTTACTCTGTCGCCTATCTCTACATTTGCCGCGCCCGAAGTTGAGGAATCTTTCTGCCTAGTCACTTTTAGGTCGATGGCGTCATTATCGAGGGGTGAGGCGGGAGATTCCATCGAGGTAATCCCTGGAGCAGTTACCGATGATATGGAATTGTCTTCAATCATTTGTACGGGACCGCCGCATTTATCGCAAAATTTTTGTGCCTGATCCGATGGGTATTTAATATCGCAATTACTACAGTAGAGCATGTGTCACCAACAGAAATTTTCCCACGACCCTTGTGTGATTATATAACAAGGTGGCTAAAAAAATAATTCCAACCTTTTATACAGAACTCGTGCATACTGAATCCGCCTCGCTCAAACCCAGCGGTATTTGGGTAATTACAGTAAAAAGTGCTTGGAACTGGGAAGAAAAATATACTGACAAGACTGGTTCCATAGAATGGCCATATACTTACGTGGTGGATGATTCCACTGGAAGGGTCACGCAGAACTAATCGACGTTACCAAGCTTCCAGCATACCTAAGGCCCAACAAGGGCAGTAAAACAGCTCCTAGTGCTGAGAATGGCAACCTCATTAAGTTTATGGAGTGGTTAGATGAGAGTGGCATAGGCGTGGGACTAAACAAAATGAGTCCTGCCAGCCTAGCGGAATTTGGGCTTGGGTGGTACATCAGTGAAAATCTCACCAAGGACGGGAAACAGTCATGGCAGTGCCAGCTGGATGATGAGTTTAAACGTTCCGTTGAACGTCAGAAGAAGGCCAAAGCTAAGCGAACTTCAAGCTCTGGACGGAGTATGAACAAGTCAGCCTTTGAGGAATTGCAGAAATACTACCAGGGTCTAATTCGGTAGCTGTCGGCTTCTTCTTCGGCAACGTGGAACTTAGTCTGGAACTTTGGACGGTCATGCACGGGATTTCCGGCTTCGATGATTAGCTTTCCCCCGCGGCGTAAGATACTATATACGCCGCCATTTTGTTGAAACCATCTAAGAAGGAGGCTTAATGCTTGTCAATCTGGATATGATGATTATTGGAGTAATCGTTGCATTAATTATGGGCGCAATGTTTCTCTTTGCAAACAACCGTAAAGCACCACGTTTCGATGCAGAGCGCCCCAAGCGCATGCAATCTTTTGAAGCTAGTTTACCAGTGGAAGAAACTTTTAACGCAGCAGTCGAATTTGCTCAACAATCCACTTACAAAATAACAGGGGTAGATGAAGCAAACCGGTATCTAACATTTGCAGAATCAGGGTCTTTTATTTCGTTTGGGTTTTGGTATTCAGTGCACCTGAGTGAGCAAGACAGCGGTAATACTCTTGTAGAGGTTGGCATAACACCCAGATTACCTCAGTTTGGAACTACGGCAGATATGGCTATGCAGGGGAAGTTACAGGACTGTTTGAGTGGCTTACAAGCGTCGGTAATCATATGATTGATATGAACGGCGAGATGAAAAAGTTGGTGGACCGGAACCATGCTGAACGCTGCGCCTCAGAGGCCACACACCGGCTACATCAATTGGCTGGCGATTCTGTCCGGTTGGAAGATGGACCCAGGCTAACCGACCAGTTTGGCCGAACCCTAGCCTATTCCTATTCCACCGAAGGCGGTGTCAGCATCGATGAGACTCTGATTCGCAAGGGTTTGGCTACAGCTTGGACAAGGGATGGCCAGCACTGAGACCTTCTCGTGAATCTGGAACGGGAAGCAAGAATGCAGGGAGTAGGTTGCCTTTGGTGACCCGCTGGCTCGTCAAATATTACTTTCCTTAAGCTGCTGGCCATACTCCACAAGCAACCGTAACGTCTCATCAAAAAGGTGCGTTCTTGTTTGCGCCACTTTGTGGATGATCACTTAGACCTATCCAAGAAGCTGGCTGAACTGAATGGGTGTATTCTGTAGGCGCTTCTTGCCAGTGAGTAAGCCCAGACATTTCTCCATTGATGAGGGTGTAGATGATTGGTTAGTCAGTCGGTTATAGTCACACTTGATTCGCATCCAGTCTCGGTTGTCACCGCATGATTTGTTCCATAGCTATTTTATTGCGGATGTGGATTCTTCCTCTGCTAATGGTGATATAGCCCATCGAGGAAAGGTCTCGAAGAACGCGATTCACCTGTTCCCGGCTACTTCCAACCAATCGGGCGAGTTCATCTTGGGTGATATTAACGGTGTACTCACCGTCAGTATCTTCCGAAGCCATTCTTATGATTTGGCGCCCGGCTCTATGGTACGTGTCCAGGAATATGAACTCTTCCATGCGAGTTAGGTCTACCCTTAACTTGGCACAGAGAAAACTGATCAAGTCGAGAGAAACTTCGGGCTGCTGTCGTATCAGGTCTATAAACGTTTTCCGTGTGACCGTCCATGTTTCCGTCGCTTCTAGGGCTTCTGCACTGGCCGATCGTGGTCCACCATCGAGGACAGCCATCTCTCCAAAACAATCCCCTTGCTCACAGAGCAATATAGTCAATTGTTCACCGTGTTCGTTCTCAACGAATAGCTTGACGCGACCAGTTGATACTAGGAACAGAGAATCTCCCGGGTCACCCTGGTTAAAGATAGGCTGACCCTTCCTGAATCTTCGAACCTGCATGCTAGATCGAAGCATAGCTGCGGTACCTTCATCTATATTCTCGAGAAAAGGTATCGACGATAGTAGATTGTGTGGTTCCATCAGAAATCTCGTTCTAGAGGCTAGTACTGTTTTGGTACTACGTTATCGACGCAGTCGGGGGTTCATCAGGCGTCCGAATCGACATTATTCGCTAGTGAACTCAGTACCGATTTAACCTGAAAAGGTGTCAGAGATGGGTGTTTACTGAGTAATAAAGCCACAACTCCGGTCATGCTGGGAGCTGCGAAACTATTGCCCGTCGCTCTAACGTAACGGCCGTCAAGCCAAGCCACCTCTTTGTCGATCCCATTTGCACCGAATTCGACAGGGGGTTTTGGATTGTAGTAGAAGTCTAACGGGTCTGGTCCGTTTGCGCCGTCATAGCAAGCTGTCGATATCACCGTTGAATACAAAGAAGGAAAGCTAATTATCGGCATGTTATTAGCGGCTGTAACCAGAACGATTCTTCGATAATATGCTTCATCAACTAATTCATGGAATTGAGAGAAGTGCTCTGCGTTTGACGTGCCGAGGCTGAGATTAATCACATTCATATGATTGTCAATCGCCCAGCGAAGTCCGGATGCGAAGACCTTACCTTTCCCACTCAGTCTTTGACCCAGCACGCGTACGCTGTAGATCTCTGCATTGGGAGCTATGCTGTGAATTATACCGGCACAGGCAGTACCGTGGCCGGACAGATCACTATGGGGTTCTTCGGTAAAACTGATCTCGCCATTGGCCTTGATGGATGGTTCAGACCATCCTCTTACCGCACCGGCTACGGCCGGATGATTGTTGTCTATACCGCTGTCTATCACGGCTATCTTAATACCACTCCCGCTGCTATCGCCGAATGCGTCTTGACGATTTATCGATCTGAATAAACTGCTCGATGGCAATATTGGTGTTTCTATCGAGCTGGAGGACCAACTCCAGGCCGGGCGTTGTATAGGCATATTGTTCTGGTACTTACACCGATTCAGATATTAGATTTCGAGTCCATGTAGCTTAATAATCCACCGAGTATGTTCATGGCCAACTTCCGACTGGATTCTCCTTGCTGGCAGATCTTGTGTACCATGACCGCCAACTCAATGGTATCTTCATTGCTTTTATTGGCTAATGTCGCTGATAAGGCATTCAAAGAAGCGGCAGGCACTTCAAACGGCCTGGCTTCTCCTCTCAGTAACTGTCGGAAAAGATGGGTAACGTCATGAGATAACCTTGCTTCCTCTATAGTATGGGCGGCGAGACTTCCGAATCGTCCGAGAGTTTCCATGTCGGATGCCGTGAAGTTGCCACCACCAGCTTTGTCCAATAATTCTAATACGCCTATAATCTGGTCTTTAAGAAATAATGGGATGCAGAGGATAGAGTTTGGAGTGTACCCGATCGCGTCTCCTATCGTTTGATCAAACCTAGGGTCACGTTCTGCGTCTGTTATGGAAATCGCCTGACCAGTAGCAGCAACATATCCAGCGATGCCTTGACCGATCGGGACTCGAAATTCCTTCACTTCTTCAGATTTTTCACCCAGAGCTACTGCAAATATCAGGTCTTGGTTCTCGTCATCTATCAGAAACAGTGCTCCGGCGTTAGCGTTCAGTACTTCACCCGCTGTTTCTACCACAGCCTCAAGCGCAGCTTCGTAGGAAGATGGCGCCCCAATCACCTCTGCCGCTGCGGACGCGAGAAGGGCTTGCTTCAATAGACTCAAAAATCCATCTTCTTCTTGTTGAGAGAGGAGTTGTTCGATCTGTGTGCGTTGTTGCTCGATCACATATCTTTGATCGGCTAATTGCTTCTCGAGGTCGACATCATTTTCCGGCATATTATCCCCCTCGTTGTCGCGATAGTTAGGAGATCCCAATCATCATGAGCGTATTTGAATACTATCGCGGATAAATCGTGTTTAACCCTGTGGTGTCCGATCATATATAGATAAAATGGCTTATGTATTGGTCCAAACCGTATCTGGTAATGACCGCCCCAGCATTGGTTGAAATATCAAACTGAATCGAAACCGTGATATCATGTCCCACGATTGTATCCAACTGATTTATCTAGAGAGTGAAGTGATGTCTGATGATGAAAAGAGAGTAGAGACCACATCCGAAGATTGGCTCGCATTCTCTCAAACCATAGAGCAGTTCTCGAAGAATCTAGATGCGAATGAACTGGTTTTATTGAAGGCATTGATCACCCAAGCCGGTGCCGAGTTGGAGTTGCTTGCGTCCGAAGTTGGTGAAGAAGATATGCACAGATTCCAAGAAAACCTACGTCCGGGAGTTAACTTCATGAACATAAGGGCGCTGGCGGCGAATTATAAAACTAGTTTCGCTGAAGTTATTCCTGGTGCGTTTGATTTTAGGGAAACGACTCCTAGCGCTGATGGGTCTACAAGCATTATCTGGCTCGAATGATTTTATTTTCGGGCTCGCCAAAATCTATATGAATAGCTTGACAGCTTTGTCATGGGGTTTGGCAGGTAAGTTGGCTCAATTAGATCTCTTTCAGCAGGGCGCTCCTCGGATCGGTTAGCGAAATGATTGAAACCCTTCAAACCGAGTCTACAGGATTAATCGAGGTCTATGTGACAAATGTCACATAGAAAATGAGAATAGTGTCACGGTATCAGAAAGTAGGGTCTGCTTAAATAGACTCAGAAATATCGGAGGGCTCTAGGATGAGTAATGATGAGACATCAGTAGAAATAGAGGCAACACCGAAAGAGATTGAAAGCCTCTCTGAGAAGCTTATAAGCTTCGGCGAAACTCTGGATGGGCGTAACCAGGTCATGATGTCTGCTCTGCTCTCACTTGCTGAAGACCAGCGGACCCGTCGTAGACTTGAAACAACCGAGCCAGATGACGACGATGTCCAGGGTTTCGGAATGACGGTTAATGCTACGCGTGGAGCACTATTCGAAAGTACTGACGGGTATGTGAGCTCCGCCTCTCGACCGATAGTGGTTTGCGGCAGTGGTACAGCCCAGGTAAACAGGGCATGGTCGCTTATGGAGCGGTTAGGAGAAGCGGGATGTTTGGACCGCGTTCAGAGCGCAATCCTTTATGACATAAACAGTGACACTCGCCGCAGAATTAGTGTGAGGGCACAAGGCTTACGGTCACGGCAAGGAACACAGATATTCCAACCTGACTATATACCTTCGGACGACGGTTTCCACCGGGACCCACATGGGTATATTCCGTTCGCTGGCAGACTTCTTCAGGAGCAA
>Ga0209501_10004131_pt1 | contig 14145 bp, 12 predicted proteins | sample ArcticOcean_MG_C_4_FD_187434 | JGI IMG/M metagenome (GOLD analysis project Ga0209501, IMG submission 187434) | Marine microbial communities from western Arctic Ocean - ArcticOcean_MG_CB4_134 (SPAdes) (version 2) | ecosystem: Environmental > Aquatic > Marine > Oceanic | place: Arctic Ocean...
TACGGCAAGCGGCTAATGGCTGCCTTTGATGAACCCAATGGCGAGCTGCTGCGAATGTCCATCGACGAGATGTCCAATGATGTCTACCAGCGGTTGCTTCGAGTGTCGCCGGCGTCGCTAAGAGAGTGGCTACCCAATACTAGCCGCTACCCGAAGGACCTGGCACGGTTCATCAGCCGATGGGATGACCAGACGCTTCAGGACACCTTCCGCAATCTTGGAGGTCACGACTTCGCGACTCTGAGAGAAGCTTTCGCCAGCGCTGACGCCAGTTCGGGACCAGACGTCGTGTTTGCCTACACGCTCAAGGGCTGGATGTTGCCGTCCATCGGAGACCCTCAGAATCATTCGCTTATGCTGAACAGCGAGCAGATGGAAGAGCTTCGGAATAGGGTCGGCGTAGACGAAGACAACCTTTGGGCTTCGTTAGACCCCAGCACTCCGGCGGGCCAACTGTGTTCGGAGAAGGGCAGCATGTTCGGCTCAAGACGACGGGCAGCGCCGCTTCCTCCAGACATCGCCATACCCAAGGACCTAGGCCAGCGTTACAACGGCTCCATGTCGACGCAGCAGATATACGGTCTTATTCTTACCGACATTAACAGGCGGCTGCCGAACGTGACGGACCGAATGATCTCGGTGAGTCCTGATGTGGCCAGCTCGACAAACCTGGGCGGCTGGATCAATAAGGTCGGCGTTTGGGCCAAGGAGGAGCACGAGCCGCTGCCTGAAGAGGGCGTCATCCGGGCCCTGAAATGGCATGAGTCTCCTCAGGGACAGCACATAGAGCTGGGCATCTCGGAAAACAACCTGTTCATGATGCTCGGGCAGCTTGGCCTTTCATTTGAGGCCACAGGCGAGTTGCTGTTTCCCATAGGCACGCTGTACGACCCCTTCGTGAGACGAGGTCTGGACGCGTTCACCTACAGCATCTACTCAGGCGCAAAATTTATCGTCGTGGGCACTCCCTCAGGCATAACGCTCTCTCCGGAAGGCGGCGCACATCAGTCTCTAGTCACTCCCTCTATAGGGGTAGAGATGCCAAACCTCGCCTACTACGAGCCCTGTTTTGGAACAGAAGTCGAATGGATAATGCTGGATGCGCTGGAGCAGATTCGTCAGCGCTCGCACTCTACCTACCTCAGGCTGACCAGCAAACGAGTAGACCAGAGCCTGTTCGTCGCGCCGGAAGATGCCGAAGAGAGGGAACGTCTACGACTTCAGGTATTGGCAGGAGCCTACAGGCTTATCGACAGAAGGTCATCTGCAGATTATTACCCTGGCGAAAACGTGGTCCACATCATGGCCACCGGCGCTATGGTCCCAGAGGCTATTACCGCGAGCAATTCCTTGATGACAGAGGGCATCCTTGCCAACGTGATAAACGTAACCGGGCCAGGCCCACTGTACAGCTCTTTCCAGGCATCGGTGAAGGCCTCTATGGAAGCTAGAGGGCAGTCTGGTCGCTTCATGTCAGATATTCTGCCGACCAGCGAGCGAAAGGCACCGATAGTCACCGTGGCTGATGCACATCCGCATTCTCTGGCCTGGATTGGTGGAGCAGTCGGTTGCGCCGTTATGCCGCTAGGCGTCAGCGAGTTCGGCCAGTCAGGAAACCGCGAAGACCTCTACAGGGAATATGGAATTGATGTGGATAGCATTGTGGCCGCCTGCTTCGCCGCGCTGGAGATTTAGCTCTTCAATTCCGCTTCGTCTTCTCCGCTACTTCTTCCAACAGCTATCTCATGGCGTACTTCAGATCGTTCCACTGCGTGTTGCCCCGTCGAAAGTGGTCTGCTGTCAGCTGTCCAAGCTAGTAAAAGAAATCTCGGACAGCGGAGCCTTGTGCTAAACTAGTGGCTTCATTTCAGATTAAATTCAGATAACGATTAGGAGTAACACCAATGACAAAGGTGCTGGTTTTGCACGGTAGAGGCATGGAGCTTCGCGGCACAAAGGACCTGGATATCTTCGGGCCGATGAAGCTTCCCGAGTATGATGACAACATTCGCAAATATGCCAGTGAGCTAGGCGTGGAAGTCGAGATATTCCATTCCAATGAAGAGAGCGAAGTGGTCGCCAAGATCAAGTCCTCGGACGTGGACGGCGCGCTCATTAACCCAGCCGGATACACCACAGGCCACCCTGATCTGGTAGAGGCCATCAAGGGCGCTAGTTTCCCAACGATGGAAGTGCACATGTCGAATCCTGCCAGCCGGGGTCGAGTGTCGGAGGTTGCCCCTGCCTGCAAGGGCGTCATTACCGGATTTGGAATCACCGGATACTACCTTGGTCTCAAGGGCGTTAAAGAACTGACAGCATAACCAGAGTCATGGAATCAACGTTGGGCGGTAATCGGCGGCAAGGTTCTTTGCATCGAACCTATGTTAATCCGCTGGCGTTGCTACGTGATTTTAGGCCAGCGACGGAGTGCAGATGGAATCAATAGCGGTTGCTGTCATAGCCTTCTTGCTGGGAAGCATGCCGACGGCGTTCTTAATGGGGCGTGCGCTCAAGGGCATCGACGTCAGGGATGCAAGCAGCGGTAACTCCGGCGCGGTGAACGCGGGAAGACAGCTGGGCAAGGCCATTGGCATACTGGTCTTGCTGATTGACGCTGGCAAAGGCGTCGTGGCTCTTCTGATAGGCATGGCCGTAGGAGTTCCAGAGATAGTGCTCTACATCTCCGCGGTGCTTGTGGTAGTCGGGCATAATTACTCGCCATTTCTAGGTTTTCGAGACGGCAAGGGAGCGGCTACGGTGTTGGGCATGTCGGCGCTAATGCTGTGGCAGATCACGGCCATATCCGTGGTTGTGGGCGCTGTGTTGATCATTATCACCCGCCGCGCCGTCTGGACCATGGCAGCAGTGTTCATTCTGCTGAACACGCTGACAATAGCAACCTCGCAGAGTTTGGGGCTCATCGTCTTATTCCTGGTTCTCTCGTTGATGATTGCGGCCACCCATTTCTCCAGACAGCGTGCAGAACTAATTCCAGCACTGACGGCCGGTGACTGGCGACGCATCATAAGTACGGACTAAATCGCAGGGCGTATTTTCAAATAACCGCTCATTGCTCTGGTGATTCCGTGACTGAATATGTAAAATGTTTCACGTTGTTTGCTAGCCAAGCGTGTGCATCCGAAGTTGGACACTGTCAGGCAGGCGAACCAAAATTGAAGCCTCATTCAGGAGGGCCGTCATAAGGACTATGTTGAAATTTAATCCGCGAATAATCATTTTGCCTGCTCTGGCAATAATCGGTCTGGCGTCAGTCGCCTGTAGCTCTACGCCAGAAGCGCCTCCTCCTCCCGTAGCACCGCCGCCTATTGCGCCGACGGCTGCTTCGGCTGCTGTTGCGCCCGTGCCAGTAGAGCCACCTTCGACGTCGCCCGCTGCCCCGTCTGGAGTTTTTAGCTGGGATGCGGCTCCTGCGATGGAGATCGATGTCAACAAGAGCTATACTGCCGTTTTTGAACTGGAGAAAGGTGAGGAGTTCACCGTAGAGCTTTACGCCAAGGAAGCGCCGAACACCGTGAACAGCTTTGTGTTCCTCTCCAGACAAGGATTCTACGACGGCGTTACATTTCACAGGGTAATCGAAGGGTTCATGGCGCAGGGCGGGGATAGAAACGGCAACCCACTTGGAACTGGCGGCCCTGGGTATAAGTTCGACAACGAGATCCATCCTGACCGCCACCACGATACTGCTGGCACGCTTTCCATGGCCAATGCTGGAGAGCGAAACGGCAGCGGAACAAATGGCAGCCAGTTCTTCATAACCTTTATACCAACGCCTCCGCTGGATGGTCACGGCAAGAATTGTAGTGCGCCGGGAACATCGTGCCACACGGTATTTGGTAGGGTAGTAGAAGGGATGGACGTTGTGAACAACATCTCAATAAGAGACCCCAACACGGCTAGGACGCCGGGCGATGCTATAAGATCAATTGATATTATCGAAAAATAACAGTCAGTACGGAGGATTTCGTGGTTAGCAAACAATACGACACACCGCCGGAGATGGCGATAGACCCCGACAAGAATTACACGGCGATAATGGAACTGGAAAAGGGCGAGAACATAACCATAGAGTTGTTTGCCAAAGAGGCTCCCAACACTGTGAACAACTTTGTGTTTCTTGCCAGAGAAGGCTTTTATGACGGCGGCACGTTCCATCGAGTCATACCGGATTTCATGGCCCAGGCTGGCGATCCAACGGGCACCGGTACTGGTGGGCCAGGTTACCGATTCAATGACGAGTTTCATCCGAGCCGCCGACACGACGCCCCAGGCGTTCTCTCAATGGCCAACGCTGGCTCACCGGGTGGAATGGGAACGAACGGCAGCCAGTTCTTCATAACCTTTGTGCCTACTCCCCACCTGGATAACAAGCATTCGGTATTTGGCAAAGTTACAGAGGGACTGGACACAGTGCTCGCCATAACTGTGAGGGACCCGATGACGGCCTCTTCTCCTGGCGATGTCATGAAGACCATTCGAATCGAAGAAAGCTAGACCGTAAGCTAAACCAGGAATAGTTCTACGGGGTTCTAAATAATCGGATAAACAAAGAGGCGGTGACTGTAAAGTCACCGCCTCTTTATATTTTGAGCTTAAGTTATGTTAGGCCTAGTCGTCACCGGTGCTAGGTTGTGCCCGGGCCATTGGTGATAGCAAGAAACTGAAGAGTTTGCCCTGCGTGCCTATCCAGGTCTCATTATGCAGGATAGCTTCTTCACCCTCTACGAGCGGTCGGTTGTTTATGCGGACGCTAGGGTCCGTGCTGCTGCTGCGTATGTCTACCTTCCCTCTGCTGAAGCTGAAGGACACGCCCCCTAACTCACCCACGCCCAACTCGTTGCCCTCCACCTTGTCCCTAGACATGAAGGTAGGAGAAAATTTGCGAGGCAGAGTCTTAAAGTTAACCAGCAGTTCGCCCCTGTCGTTGTACAGGTAGCCGTAAGGTCTGGTCCGGGTGATGATGTACACACCAAAGGCAATCAGCGCCAGTACTAACACCGCTGGGATGGCTAGCAGTTCCCTGGGCATCGTCGGGCCAAGGAGTGGTGCCGGAGCAGGTGCCGGAGCCTGGGTGATCTGTACAAACGGTTCCGGTGGGACAGGCGGTATTAGCGATGACAGCACCAGGGTCTCGGTTGAGAACTGGTATTCACGGCCCGCGTAGTCCATATCCAGCCGCATCAGGATTGTGTGCTGGTCTTGGCCCGTAGCGGTGTAGTAGATGTCGAACGCCCAGGCACGGCCCTGATTAATCAGCTTTTGAGGTACGACCTCAATGTTGCCTGAATCTTCGACGTTCGTTGTAAGGCTGGCCGTCAGCTGCTCCAATGGGATGGCAAATGGCTGCCCGTCCACGTGTACCTCAGCCGTGGCGACTTTGGTGCGCTCGCCAATTTCCAGGACTCCCGCCTCTAATACATCCATTGTGATGCTAGGGAACGGCTGGGTAGTAAACGTCTTCTGAGAGGTTATGAAGTTGTTGAACTGTGGCCAAAACAGCTCCAGGTCTACATTGTAATCGCCCTGTGTGGCCAGCGGCGTAATGCTGGTTGAATAGAAACCGTCACCGGCAATAGAGTCGCCAAGTTCGCCATTATCGTTCAGCGAATAGGTGATCGTGGTCCCATTGGGGCCGCTTACCCTGGCCCTCACTTCCACATCGGTCATGGTTACTCGCTCGCTGCCATCTGTGATGTAGGCAACCAGCGGAACGGTCTGACCAAGAGGAATAGCGCTGGGAGTCAGGAACCCCAGGCCTAGTTTATTAGCCGAATAGTGCCACGCCGATATTTTCCCTTCGACACCCTGCATATCGACCGACCACTGTCCAGGAACCGGTTCGACCAGCTTCCACATGACAATGAACGGCGTTTCGATGACTTGGGACAGAGCTCGGTCGCCCTCGGATGCCTCAAAGCCAGAAGGGTTCTTCAGCCGCAGAGAACCGGTAGGTCGCTCCTTGAAGAAGATCACGGTCGTCTCGATACTGGCTGGCGCTATGTCTAGCGTTGAAGAGAGCATTTCGTTTGGTGCCAGAGTGCCTTGGCCCAATTGAGCAAGATGGCCCTTGGCGTCAGCGCTGAGAATATGGTCTGTGAAGGCTTTGAAGCCCTCAGGTACTGAAAGCGGATAGGTCTGCTCCCCGGTCTCAGAGGAAATTAGGCTAAATAGTTCAGAGGCGTATGGGGAGGCGCCCGGTAGGCTCACTCCAACCACGGGCCAGCCTTTGGCCTCGAAGCGCTGCAAAACAGCGGATAGGGATAGGCGCTCTGAAGTCTCACCAAGAGGCTCCTCGGATTCTCCGCCGGTGACAACGTACACCGTTGAACCGGGAGCTGCCTGCTCTATATCTAACATTTCGAAGTTAGTGACCAGCGCTTCGACCATATCGGCCTCAGGCGCGCCACTGGAGTTGGCTAATTTGATAAGGGTGTTGCGATGGATCAGCTTGTACTCGGCGCTGCCGGCGATTTCAGGGCCACGCATTGCTCCGTCGTCAGCGGTCGCGAGAATAATCTGGTCGCCGTCCCTCAACATGGAAAGCAGTCCCAGGAACGACTCAGTTAGGTTTTTGTTGTTTTGTGACTCTACGATGGCGTGGCGGTCAAGAAGAACCACAATAAGTTGATTCTGTGGCTCAGCGCCATATACGACTTGACCAGTGACTCCAAATAGAGTGAAGATTGCGAGTGCAATAACTGCGAATTTGGTTTTTAGCATCTTCCACCTCCCCTTATTAGTAAATTACTCAAGAGGCGTAAATATAGGCAAGTTGAATTTGGTACAGGTTTTAGAATTTTCTAAGAAAAGTCAAAATTATAGTACTTGGTTTAATGGAGGACTATCGCCCGTCCGAACCTTGGTGACCGCAGCGCTATTGCTTATGCTTGTTTTAGCTATGGCTTGTGAAACAAACACGTCTGCGCCTTCTGATGCGGAACATTTAAGCAGTGTTAGTGGTCTGATTACAAAAATAGAATCGCAGTCGCTAAGCGAATTGGCGGCGCTGGAAATTCGAGACGATGCGGGCAAGGTGTGGATCTTCGATGGAAGAGGAAAGAGGTTCTCCCGGTTTACGCCTTCACATCTAAACGAACACCAGGTGCTCGGACTGAAGGTTCACATTCGCTACTTCGAAGAAGAAGGTGTGCTTGTAATCGCCGGGATTACTGACTGAGCGCAGCAGTACGTTTTCGGCGCGAACTCCACGTTAGGTACACTACGCCGCCGGAGATTCCGCCAACGATCATTAGCAACACAACGAGCCCTTCGATTCCGGGATCTAAAGACGTCGAGCTGATGAACATAGGCACCATTGCTTCGCCAGGGCCTCTTGCCTCAGAGTCCACCTTGATATTGAGGCTCCATTGCCCAGGTTCGTAGAAGGTGATATTGGCGTCGTAGAACTTAGGCTCCTGGGGGTCTTGCAGCGCCGGGGCCTGGTAAATGGGCTTTCCCTGGCTGTCGTGCGCGACAACCATAATCTTCACGCCGTCGATGGGCCTATTCGTTCCGGGTTCCACAACCGACACAGAAATGTGCATTATGCCGACTTTAGGCTTGTGAGGCTGCACGCCTACAATGATCTCATAAGGGCCACCCGGACCGCGAAACAGCTGGAAGGACTCGCCACCAGCGGTGACTGCGGGGACGGTCAGAATTGAGGTGTGTGTCACAATCAACTGAATTGTGATCAACATCATGAGGACAATGACAACCGGCCTGAACAGCCTTAAATATTTTCGCATATTAATTATATTGTGCATTTTAATCATTGCATCAGTCAACAATAAGGCCGCTTGATTGACTGGCAGGAAAAGCGGTGCTAATTTGATCGTATCCGGGGTCCCGGACAGGCGAAAGTTGTAGGAGTGCTTCCATGGCAACAGTCGAAGGCAACGCCAATATCAACCTAGACCACCCGATATATGGAATCGAGGAGCCCAAAGACGTCCGTGAACTTATCAGGAACGGGCAATGGGATTCCTATACCAAAGCACTGTCTATGGGGTTCACCCAGGCCAATCTTGTGGTGTTGCCCAGAGAAGATGCCTATGATTTCTTGTTGTTTTGCCAGCGCAACCAGAAGCCATGCCCTGTAATTGAGGTCACCGAGGTAGGCTCAGTAGAACCGGTCTACTCTGCCCCCGGGGCTGACCTGCGCACGGACCTGCCAAGGTATCGTGTCTTCCGCGATGGAGAGATTGTGGATGAGCCGACCGACATACGGGAGTACTGGCGGGACGATCTAGTCACTTTCCTGTTGGGCTGCAGCATGACCTTCGAAGGGGCTTTGATGGATGCTGGTATTCCTATACGGGCCATTGAGCAGGGAGTTGGTACATGTGACTTTGTGACGTCAATCGAGTGTCGACCTGCTGGGAAGTTCCACGGGCCAATGGTTGTAAGCATGCGACCCATGACGCCTAAGCAGGCGGTTCGAGCCACCCAAGTGACAACCCGCTTCTCTGCCACGCATGGCGCGCCTGTGCACATAGGAGACCCATTGGCCATTGGCATTACCGACATCAACAACCCGACTTTCGGCGGAGGGGTTGATATTTACGACGGAGAGGTGCCGGTATTTTGGGCCTGTGGCATCACACCGCAAACTATGGCTCAGGCATCCAAAGTAAAGTTTATGATTACTCACAAGCCGGGTCACATGTTCATAACGGACCTACGGGATGCAGAAGTGGCGGTGCTGTAGGGCTAGTTTCACCTCATAGCCTGTCTCAGCCAATACCTTCTTTTTGAGAAGGACTAGATATTGCCTGATATGGATAGAAGTGATTTCGGATGGCGACACATCCGGATAATATTCTAAGAACTTCTTCCCATCAGTAGTGTAGTGCTTTATGGTGCTTGGCCTAAGGCCGGACACCTCTAAAGCAAGCTGCAATCCATGAACAGTTCTTAGTAACCATCCGGTCTAAACAAGAAAAACCCCTCCATTTGTGGAGGGGTAGAGGAAATAACCGTATATCTAGACAGGTATGTGATGGTGGGCTCGACAGGGTTCGAACCTGTGACCAATCGGTTATGAGCCGACCGCTCTACCACTGAGCTACGAGCCCTTGAGGTGAATTCTAGCGTAACTAACGCGATGCGGGCTGTCAAGGATAGTGATGCTAACAGTTGGCGCGTTGACACTGCTGTTCTCGTGCGTTAAATTCGCCGTGCCCCCAGCAAGACGAGCAATCTTTCTGAACCACCCTGACTTAGGACAGCATATCAATGGCAATTTCAACCAAAATCCAAACGATGATGGAGCGCGGCTCGTGGATCCGCAAGATGTTCGAAGAGGGCATCTCCCTCCGGCAGCAGTTCGGAGATGAGAACGTCTTCGATCTATCCCTGGGCAACCCTATCATGGAGCCGCCGCCTGAATTCTTCACCGAGCTACGTCGAATTGCAGACAGTCCTGAGCCCGGCCTGCACCGCTACATGCCTAACGCTGGCTACGTGGAGACTCGCGCTGCCGTCGCCGAGCAGCTCAAGGAGGAAACAGGCCTGGCCTTCGATGCTGGCGATATTGTCATGACTTGCGGCGCAGGGGGTGCTCTGAACGTTGTGTTCAAGACCCTGCTCGACCCCGGTGATGAGGTAATCATCTTCTCTCCGTTTTTCGTTGAATACCAGTTCTACGCGGACAATCACGGAGGCTCTTGCCGAGTAGTGCCGCCGGACGAGAACTTCCTGCCCGACATGGAAGCCTTCCGCGCGGCCTTCAACGAGCACACAAAGGCGGTGCTTATTAACTCGCCCAACAATCCTTCCGGCGTGCTGTATTCGGCTGAACTCCTGAGCGAGATGGCCCAGGTGATTCAACAGAAAGAGCAGGAGCTGGACCGGGAAATCTTTCTGCTCAGCGACGAGCCGTACAGGAAAATCCTGTTTGATGGGCTTGAGTATCCGCACATATTCGGGCATCACGTTCGCAGTATTGTGGCTACGTCCCACTCAAAGGACCTGGCTTTGCCTGGGGAGCGCATTGGCTATATTGCCGTGCATCCCGATTACGACGGCAACTCTGAGCTGATAGACGGCCTGGTGTTCTGCAACAGGACGTTGGGCTTCGTGAACGCCCCCGCGATCATGCAGCATATTGTCGCCAAGCTTCAGTCAGTCACCGTGGACGTGGACGTGTACAGGGACAAGCGGGATTTTCTGTACGACAGCCTTACGCAGATGGGCTACTCTCTGGTTAAGCCTCAAGGCGCGTTCTACATGTTTCCGAAGTCGCCTCTTGAAGACGACGTAGCATTCGTGGCCGAGTTGCAGAAACACAATGTCCTGGTTGTTCCGGGCAGAGGCTTCGGGCTTCCTGGTTATTTCAGGATTTCTTACTGCGTGGACGACAGGACGTTAAAAGGTGCGCTGCCCGGGTTCAAGGCGGCGATGGAGAGCTGCCGTTAGTACTCGGTGGTGTCCTTTAAGCCGAACCCTGTGACAGGAATCAGCGTCGTCTCCTCTTTCTTGATCAGGCCCAGTTTGATTAGGGCCTCAGCGCCTGCGAAGGCGGCGGCAGACGTTGGCTCGCAGTAGATGCCTTCTGTGCTCGAAAGCAGTGCATGCCAGCGGAGTATGTCGGCTTCACTCACAGCCAGCGCTTGGCCGCCAGAAGTCCTCACGATATCAACGACCTGCGATAACCTGGGCGGATTGCCTACCGAGATACCTCCGGCAACTGTGGTCTGTCCTTCATTGGTCGTTGATTTATCAAGGAAGGCGTCAACGATCGGCCTGACTGCCTGAGCCTGAACGCAGTGCAGCGTTGGTATCCGGCTTATGTAACCAGCAGCCTTTAGCTCTTGGAAGCCCTTCCACGCGCCTATAAAAAGAGACCCATTGCCCACAGGCATGACTATGTGGTCTGGCAGGCCATCCGGAAATTGTTCGAATACCTCATAGGCAAAAGACTTGGTGCCTTCGACGAAGTATGGGCTCAGGTTGTGGGAGGCGTACAGGAGGCCATTGCTCTTGTAGAACTCCACTGCCGAATCGGTGGCCGCTTCCCGAGGGCCGTCAATCAGGTGAGCCTCTGCGCCGTATACCTGTATCTGCCGAATCTTGCTGGGCGGCGCACCTGCTGGCGCGAAAATGTGAGCCTTGATACCAGCCCTAGCGCTATATGCCGCAACTGAGGCTCCCGCATTTCCCGAAGAGTCCTCTACGATCTCCGTGACGCCGTACTCTACGGCCACTGAAATCAGAGTCGCAGTGCCCCTGTCCTTGAAAGAGCCTGTGGGATTCAGGAACTCCAGCTTGCCAAAGAGTCGTTCTGAATTTAGGATCGCCCCTGCTTTATCCAATGCGACGACTGGAGTGTTGCCTTCCCCCAGGGTGATTCGGGATGAACTGTCGTGAAACGGTTCGGGCATCAGCGGCCGCATACTGACCTTGGTATCAAGTGTCGCCATTGGAGTTTCGTAAAAAACGTCGAGAGGTGACCGACACGAACTGCATTCCAGAGTAGTCATGTCGGCAGGGCACTGGGAATGGCACTGGACGCACTGAAAGCGTATGTGAGGCAATTGACTCTCCGCTTGCAAAGGGTATGCTGGCGCGTCCAGATACTAGCGATCTGGACTGGAAGAAGTCAATTACGGGAGGGGAATGTCAGTTAGACGCAGCCGAGAATTGGCTACATTCAATCCATTCCAAAATTGAGAAATTTGTGATGTATCAAACTTGTGGATATTTATAGGCTTATCTCAGGTTTAACTTTGATGGAAACAGGCTTTTACATGCAGCCTCGCAAGAAATAAACAGGCATAAAATTGTTATACTCCCCATCATTAACGGGAAGGGTCATATATGAATAACATTGACAGAATACACAGCATATTAGAGAAATCTGACATAAATGACACCAAAAACATTTGGATTGATGCAGATGCCTTCAACGAAGTAGACGACCAGTTTGCTATAGTTCACGCCTTATTAGCGGATACCGTGAATTCAGAAGTAAATCTTGTCGGAATGTCCGCAGCGCCTTTCCACAATCAGGCTAGAAAAACTAAGAATCACGGCCACGGCATGGAACTCAGCTACAAAGAGATGGAACGAATCTTAAATATTTTAGATTGCGGATGGCGGGGCGAACTTTGCAAGGGTTCTATCTCCACCATAGAGGGAAGCACGTCAGATTATATTGAAAGCGATGCGGCTCAATTACTAGGCGAAATTGCTATGAAAAACCATTCTAGTAAAAAACCCTTATATGTGCTTGCTCTAGGCTCACTAACCAACGTAGCCTCGGCCTTGAAGATAAATCCTGGGATCAAAGAAAGAATAATAATTTGTACCCTCGGCGGCCTTGCTGGCCAGGTGCACAATTTTAATGATTTTAATTACAAACAAGACATTTCGGCTGCTGAGGCGGTATTTTCATCCGGCGCCCCGATTGTTCATTTCCCTTCTCTCGATTCAAAACTGAGGATGTTATCTACGACTCGCTGGGAGCTGGAAGCGAATATCTTAAATAAGAGTCCGATTGGGAATTTTCTTTACGAGAGGTACGTTGAATACATAGATGAATTTCCAGGACGAAGCAAAGTTATCTGGGATTTGGCATTAGTCGCCTGGGCAATCAACAGCAATTGGTTTACCAACAAAACAATACTTACCCCTACAATGGATAAAAATAATGAGTGGCTGGAAAATTGTGGACCTTACCCAATGAAATCAATTAACTGGCTTGATCGGGACAAGATTTTCAACCACTTTTTTGAGTTGGTTAAATCATAAAAACTTACAGCATTCAAACTAATTTATTTTAACCTATAGATGGCGAACCGTAGGGTGTGTGCCAATATGTCAGAGAAAAGCTTAACGATCGATTCGCAAGTCCCTTTTAACGAACGCAATAGCGGGGTACGGCCCTAGGTTGGATTCCTACAGGGACCAAGTGACCGGCGACCAAATGGTCGCTGCTATGAATTCTGTTGGTGTTGATGGAGCTTTGCTCGTATCCCCATTTAGCATGTATGACTATGACCCAAGTTACGCGATTGAAGTTCACAATAAGTATCTAGGTAAATTTGGAGTTATACGACCTTTTGGCCCTGAGTCAATGACAAGCTATGCCAGGTTGTGTCAGTCGATTACGTATAGTACATGTCGTCAGTCTAACAAGGCGTAAATAGAAAATGGCGTTCAATTCATCTCAGTCCATTCTAATTCTTAGATTACCAATGGCCATTTTGAAATATCCAGCGCGACCTCATTTTAAGTGTTGCCGGCTCTATCCGAGCCTCAAGTGGAAGGTGCCGTAGGGATTTCATCTGCGACAGGTAATTCTCTCGCCGGTCTAATGGTTTCCTTCCTCATAGCCTTCAACTTCGTTATGAAAGGGAGGAATTCATCCCAAGGTCACTTCGGGTCTAGGAAGATAGTGTTGAGGCAACATAGAGTCCTTCCGTATTTCCCAGATAGGCCAATTTGGTGATTGGCGTTTTGGTGTTCACTATGAATACTCTGTTTATTATCTTGTTTCACTAGTTAAAACTGCACTACACCTGTAATATTATTAGCGCTTCATCGGGATGCGCACGCCGGCGTAGGATAACTGCTTCAGGCGTGGATAGAAGCAAGCTGTAATTGACTGTGAATGAAGGATAAGAATCTTTTGAATATACCTGTGATTCCCCAAGATAACATTATGAAACCCAACCTAAATTCTGCCCTGAAGATGTTGGGTAAAAGCATGTTTTTCTTTGTGCTACTCATTGCCGTGGCCTCGTGCTCAGGCGATGTAGGCCCTGAGGGCCCCGAGGGGCCTGTGGGCCCTCAGGGTATTCCAGGCGGACAAGGCAAAATTGGAGTTTCTGGCGAAGACGGAGTTGATGGCTCCACTGGACCACGGGGTGTCGCCGGGTCTGCTGGCGTTGATGGCTCCACTGGACCACGGGGCATTGCCGGGACACAAGGAGTTGCCGGGCCTGCTGGCGTTGACGGGTTGCAAGGCACTGCTGAGGCACAGGGAGTTGTCGGGTTGCCAGGAGCTGCTGGGGCACAGGGAGTTGCCGGCGTTGACGGGTTGCCAGGCGTTGCCGGGACACAGGGAGTCGTCGGACCTGCTGGGGTTGCCGGCGACACTGGAGCCCAAGGCACTGC
>Ga0209501_10004139_pt1 | contig 14135 bp, 32 predicted proteins | sample ArcticOcean_MG_C_4_FD_187434 | JGI IMG/M metagenome (GOLD analysis project Ga0209501, IMG submission 187434) | Marine microbial communities from western Arctic Ocean - ArcticOcean_MG_CB4_134 (SPAdes) (version 2) | ecosystem: Environmental > Aquatic > Marine > Oceanic | place: Arctic Ocean...
GCCCCCAAGATTATATGTAATAAAAATTACATATAATATTTAGTTTACTTAGTATCTTAGTTTACATATACTCAAAATTCTAAAATTATAATTATGTGACACTTTAGCTTAACTTCTCCAAAAATTAATTTAATAGATTTTGGGAGAATAATTAGTAAAGTGTCGCAAATTTAGGCGTATTTATAAGAATAAATATGACTATATGCAAAAAAAAATATGGCTAATAATCCAATTCAAACTATTCTCAATGATGAACAAAAAGCAATTTTTAATCAGTATAAAGAAGATAATAACATCAAAAGTAATTATGAGGCATTAAGAAATATAGTGTCTTTAATTCCAACTTTTAGCCAAGAAGTTAAAGAGGTCATTGTTGAAGAAGTTGTCGAGGAATTAAAACAAGATGAATTATCTAAATTATTAAATCAGTTAAAGGATTAAAAAATATGACTTGTAAACATAGGGCTTTAACGTTAGAAATTGATAGATATGTTTGCGTAGAATGTGACGAGGAATTTGACTTTAATGATTTGTAAGTTATGCGGCTTTTCATGCAAGCAAATAGAAAATAGACATAATTGGGTTTATCATCATTGTGCCACGTGCCACTATTTAGGCAGGCATACTGCTTTTGGGTATCGTGGTAAAAAATTATAATATGCGTTGTAAATCGTGTTTCAAAACTCATAATAATAGTAACAAGGGAAAAACTTGGAAAGAATATCAACTTTGTAAATCTTGTTTTAAAATTTATAACTTAAAGGAGTTAAAAGTAGAATAATGAATGTCTTAAAGAAAAAAGAAAGAATTTGCAAATACTGTTTAATCTCTTTTGTTGAAAAAGTTGAAATGTATCAAAGTATGGCACATGGATATTTTATTTGTCAAGAATGTTTTAATGATAGGCGGGAAAAGAAATTAACAATTTGACCCCTATGCAAAAATTAACTTTAGATATTTTAAATGACTGTATGGGAATAGTAGAAAAAAGAGTGACTAACCCAGTTTACAAACAAGTTATTGTTAAAATGGGCTATCCTTATGCAAAAAAAGAGATTCTAAGAACAAGTGATGAGGAATTAAAAAAAGATATGAATCTAGTGTATAATAGATTGAAAAAGCATTTTAGCAAAAAGCAGTTAAAAGATGAAATTGATTTTAGCAATTCTATTTCAGATATTAAAGTGCCTAAATTTTTGAGTGAACAAGTAGGGGATTATTTTTAAAATCAATTTTACTACACAAAAGATTGAACGTAAATTATATGAAAAGTCAATCTTAACTTACATTTACGACCATTATTTATTTAATGACCACCATAGAATAATGGAACAAGATAATTGGGAAATTAACATTAGAACTTTAGCTGATTTTAAATGGAATTTTTATGATAAGAATATTAAAAATTTATCAAAAAAAATGCCGCATGGCGTTACAGGAAATAATGTCATTGAGTGTTATGTGAGTGATGAAAATAATCGAATGTACTACTTACAAAATATGATGGTAATATGCCACGAATTAAGCCACATGATACTCAAAATCTATTATCCTCAAATTAGAGGGAAATTAACTCATGATGATACATGGGGAAAATCAGGAGAGGAAAGAAATTTCTTTTCTACTGAAATTCATAATCGTGTTTATGAGGGTAAAACTAGGAAATTCACGACTTGGCATGATAGGGAATATTATTTTTATGGTGTTGACATTGATGATATAACCAATAAAAGAAATATTAACAACGGGTTTTAGTTAAAATCATGGAAGAAACGGATTTTGCAAAATTAAGTACAGGATTAAAAGAGGGCTTATCCGAAGAATTTAGCACATTAAAAGGCACAATTAATGACTTATCTGATAAGATGAATTTATCAGAAAAAGAAAAAGATGGCATGACAAATGTGTCAGAATTTGTAGACCATTTAAACACATGCGACAATGAAAATTGTGAAATTCACAAAGCTCAAGATACTCTAAATAATAATAATTACATGAAGGGATTTTTACTAGGAGCAAAATTTGGTAAGCAAAAAAGGAATTAAGAAAAAAAGTATTAGAAAACCTAATACTAACAAAGTTATAAAAAAATCCCCTGTAATGAAAAATCTTGCAAAAGAAAGACAAAAGGCTTTTGAAATGCAAATTGACCCAAAACATTATAAAAAAACCCCTGCTGTAGAACAAAAAGCACCTGATGATACTTTGAAAAAAGTTGAAAGTGCTATTACTTCTAAAGTAGTTTCAATGCTTGCACCTGAAATGAATAAAGCAATAGAAACTAAATTTGATGAAATGAAAACCATATTCACAAATGAATTACAGGATATACGAAAACACATGGAATCGACCCCTCAAACTGAAACTGAATTACCAACTATGCCAGTAAATGAATCGGGTTTAACTCAACCCCAAGTACAAGAAAAAGCAGGGCTTGATAGTTTGTTACCTATTATCCAAATGTTAGGTCTAGGGGGTCAACAAGGTCAAGGCGGCCTCAACAATATGTTCATGGAAGCTATTATGAGAAAATCACTTGCAGATATTACACGCGGCGACATGATGAACGAAATGATGTCAAAAGCCATGTATAAAAAATTATCAGGTGGAGATGATATGCCTGATGGCATTACAGATACTACAGATAGTTTAATGAATCCCCTACGAAAGTATGGGGAAAATGCCAAAAAATCTTAATAAATACTAGCGAGATTATTGAATATTATGGAATGTTTTGAACAAAGTAAATCTAGTTTAAAAGATGAAATTAAATTTATTTATAAAATTGCACAAAAGCAACATGATTTTTATGAAAATCAATCAAAGAAAAAAATAAAACCTAGTGCTCATGAAAGAGGTAATTGGCTAGCTCATATGGAATATATGCACAGATTAAAAGGGATAATGGATAGGCATGGTATATATTAAAAATCATGGAATGTTTTGAACTTAAACAAAAACGTGGATTTCCTGATGATGATTCTTATCAAGAATATAAAAAATTAGGTGGAAAATCAAGTGAAAAAGAATATTTTAAAAATCACGATATATTCATAGATGAAACTTTAGATATTTTTACTGATGGAAATCCAATAAAACATAACTCAAGAAATGAAGCTCTTAAAGCAGTTATGAAAAAAGCAAAAATTTCAGTTAAAGAACTTAATTTAATTTTTGATAGCGTGGATAATATAACGAGTTATACATAATGAAATGTTTTGAACAAAAGAAAAAATCTGATATGGATTTACAAAATTTAGGTATAGGGTCAGTTAGTAAAAAAGATACTAATTTGTATAAAATTGACACTTTTGAAACAAGCGGTTTAACAGGTCATATTGAAAGATTAGAAAAAATAGCCAAAATTCAATCTGTAACTTATTCAAAAAATACAGGTATTTCTTTATGGGTTAAAATAAAATGAAATGTTTTGAAAGTCCGTCAGGAATGAAAGATACAATGCTTTGGCATAAACGTCAATCAATTAGAGATTTCATAAAACAAAAGCCCATGTTTTCACAACTAATGCAGGCTTCTAAACAATGTATGAGAGACAATCCACATTTAAAAAATGATGTTAAAGGAGCTATTCAATGTGAAACTATACACCCGCAAACATTAAGCAGTTTTTCAAATTTTACATTCCATACGCACCCGCACAATATTCCCTATCCTAGTGAAGTTGATAAAAAGACAACAAAAGAATTAAAGAAAAAATATCTTTTAATTGGTGTTGTGCCACAAAACAAAACTTATGTTTTTACTGATGATGATAATTTCTCTAAATCAATCGCAACTATCTAATATTTTTCTATTAAATAGTAGATACTTTATTAAAAAATATGGATACTTTAGACAACACAGCTTTTAGTCAAGCACTAGCTACGGAAGTAGATTTTGCAGCTAAAAGAAAAAGAAGAGCTAGACGACGTAGGTGTTAAACCTAATGCAATCTAGTGATTTAGAAAAGCAAGTTAATGATTTGCTAACAACAAAGTTTGAACAACCTGAGTTTGAACAATTATTGCCCCGCGGAATCTTAGGCAAAGATATGCTAATAGGAAGTGCGGGAACTGCATTAAGCGTTCAGATGGGTAATATCGTAGGTAAATTTCTACCATTAGGACAACTTCCAAGTGGTACAGCCAGTATTTTAGCAGGAATTCTTATGCAGAAATTCGGCGGAAGTTCAGGTACATTAAAGAAATTATCAGAGGGTATTATTCAAGGTGGTATAGCTACTGCTATGACCCCATTTATCAGCGGATTAATTCCAAGCTTTAACCAAGAAGTTAAAGAGACAACACAAGAATTAAATCCTATGGTTAAAGGAGTAATGTGGTAATAATATGTCATCAAATAATTCAGGACTTGTGTTAAACTGTACTGCCAATTATGCGATAGCCGCACCAATTGCAACAGTTAGCCCATGTGTTTTACAAACTTCTCCTGTAGTTGCAGGAGTGAACGAATTACAAGTGCCGCTCACTGAAAACTGGATTGCAACAGATGTTTACATCTTAGCAACAGGAAACGCCGCAGGGAATCCGACAGCAGTTGACCCAGTTATCACAATGGATAAAAACAGGGGTAGAATTTTAGTACAAACCCCACCATTATCAGCTATGTTGATAACTTCAAACACTAGACCTAGATTTTCCCCACAGCCAATAGGTTTTGAGGGCGGCTCTATTGTCAGAATGTTTGCAACTTCAACAGTGCTTAATGCGGGTGTAGCTTCAAACGTTCAATTTAGTGTAGCAATTTCTATCGTATAGAAATTCTACCTTTTTTCTTTTTTTTAATAAATACTATAAAGTATATTCATAAATCATGTCAGTTTTAGATTTATCTTTGACAAAAGGTATAGGAAGCCCTTTTGATATTTTAACCTTAGAAAGAATTGAAAGACAAACTAAACAATTTTCAAAACCTCTAACAAGTGTAGGTTTATCTCTAATACCTTTAGTAATTATAGCTTATTTGGTGTTTAAAAAATGAGTTTTACAAGAGAGTGGAATTATTTAACAAATATTCAAGGCGGTGTTAAACCTATAACAAATAATGGCAGTAATGAATTTCTAGTAGATTTATCTCGATATAGTAGTTTTACACTTGATGGGTATTTAAAATCGTCAGGCGGTGCTTTATGCAACGGTCAAATTTTTGTCCACTTAAGAATTGATATTAAAGATTTAGATGGTAATGTTTTAGAATCTTTACAGTTATTTGATAAAACAGAATATCTAAGAAGTGCAAACTGTATGGCGTCAGGGTCAATTTTTCATGCTGTAGATGAAGTTATACCATTAAGCGATTTTAGAAAACATAAAAGTGGCACAGGAATTAATGAGGCTATTATTGTTGATGTTTTTGCACAAACTCAAGGTAGTGGCGGACATTATGGTGCAGATACTAATTTGATGTTTGCTTTAATTGAAAGAAACGATATAATTGAATTTCCATCTAAAGTTGTAACACCTGAAATTATAACACCTGAAATTGTTGCAACTTCAAGTTTAATTCCTTTAGCTGCTATTGGTTTATTATTATATACTACAAGGGGTAAAAAATAATCATGCCCGCACCTGAAAGAATGACAACAGCACAATTAAGAGCCATGATAGCAGGCGGTGCTACCCGTGACGAATTGCCAACAAAGGCAAGCGGCCAATCTGTATCAAGTACAAGTGAATCTGCTAACGCCGCATACTTAGCCGCAGTAAATAGAGCTAGAGTTACAGAAGAGTTTAGAGCCGCACAATTACAAACAGCACGACAAACTATGATTGAAAGATATGGAATGAATGTCTCTGTATCTGATAATTCTACAAATTTACCAAATTTTGACGCACAAAATCAAATTTATCAAGTATCATCTAATAATGTTGTTAATCCCTCATCATTATTTCCAAATCAATCAATAAATGTTACAGGTCAATCCCAAAATTCAACTATGAATTATGGAATTAATACAAATGCTAATTTTAATACTGCAACTGCTATGAATGATTTTACAAGTGCAAATCCTAATTCAGAAATAAATGTAGGTCAAACAGTAAATCCCGCATATTTTACAGCAGGTAAATCATCTATACCTTACAATAATGAAACTAATACTGATTTACTTGGTGGAGATATTCAGCATCAAGAAACTGATGTTAATACTAATTTAGAATATGAGCAATCATTAGCTAATCAAAGTCAATCTAATGTTAATTGGGCTGATGGCACTTCGTTAGGAATTACCGCTTTAGCATTAGGCGGGTTAGCATTAGTGGGATTGAAAAAATAATGTTAAACAAAACAGTAGAATGGAATACACATACTTTATCTGCGGGTGTGCCAGTTTTCGGATTTAACACTAAACAAACTTTCAACCCTCAACCTTTAGACAATGTTTTTGACACAGGCGGTTTTGATAATATTAACCCTAACAAATTTAGGGGAAAAAGAACACAGGGAGAATTAAATTTCCAACAATATCAAGGTCATAATGTAAATTTTTCACAACCATACCACGCACCACAAAATAATAATTCATGGGAAAATAATATTTTATGGGTAAGAAATCCTTATCGTAATTATCAGTTAAGGAATAGAGGATAATGAGTTATCAAGGTCACAAAGTTAATTTTTCACAATCTTCATCTTTTGAAAGTGGAATTATGGCTGAAGTTGGTAGAATTAATACAGCATTATACACATATCCTCAACAATCAAATTTATCAAGTGCCAAAAGTGATACTGATATTTGGAATCATATTAATCGCTATGTATGGGGAAAATCAGGTGCACAATCAAGCCCTAGAGGAAATTGGAGTGCCGACCCAAATGCAATAGTGCCAAATGTAGAAAAAAATACAAATGCAATCCAACAATTAGATACCGCAGTTAGACAAATAATTTCACAAGGAACTGGCGGCGGTATGACACGCCAACAAGTTGAAAATATAGTTGAAGATTATCATGGAGATGATATTGCATTATTACACCATAATTCTAGCTCATTAGGAGATTCACAAAAAGCAGCTAAAATTCAAAGAGATTCAATGGAAGCTAAAATAAAATCTAACAAAGATGAACATGGATATTTCCATGACACCTTAACAAATTTAGGAGATTCATTAAAAGGTCATTCAAATTCCCCACACAATCAAGGCGGTGGCGGTGGAATTATGTCATATTTACCATTAATCGCAGTAGGTGGATTAGCTGCATATTTGTTTAAAGGGAAATTAAAATTATAATGGTTTTTCCAATAATCGGTCTAGCATTAGTAGGATTTGCAATTTATCGCACATTTTTTAAGGGTAAGGGTAAAAAATAATCATGAAATTTTTAGGTATGTGGAATCTAGGCGGCGGCGGCACTGAAACGGTTTTAGGCGTAGCAAATTTCAATTTACCATCACATACTGAAAATGTATGTTATAATGAAAAAACAATGTTTAGTGGTCAAATTACAAATTTAAGTCGTGAATTAATCCATGTAACAGTAAATGGATTTGGAAGTGCACAAAGTTTTCATAGACATGATTTAAGAGCATACGAATCTTTAACTCTTAAAAATATCCCTATTGCTTCAATGTCAATTTATGTGCCACCTACTCTTAGCTGTGGCGTACATGGTATGGGCTCATTAGTCGAATGTGAAGACGAAGACGAATATTCTATCTCATTGGCAAAGTCAAGTATGACCGAAGCCCTACCAAATAGCCCTCAATTTAATACTGATTCTTATACAAGAATTGCAGTAGCGGCAATACAAACAGCCGATATAATTGCTAGTGGAACTTTAAATGATTATGCTTTATACAAATTAACCGTATCTGCTGATGCCGCCCAAACTATCGATATATTTTGGACTAATGCCGCTAATGGTAATGTTCAATTCATCACTAGAATTGATTTAGCGGGTGCGGGAACTTATTCAATCGATTTCGACCCTGCTTACTTACGCAACCCAAATCGACAAGGTGGAAAATTACGATATACAACTATCACAGCCGCCCAAACAGTAATTGATTCAATAGGTCATATTGTTTTAGAGGGGCAATAATGCAAGAAATAATTTTAGGAATTTCACTTATTGGATTTTCCACAATGATAGGAATTTCTCTATTCAACTCAAGAAAAAATGATACTTTAATCAGAAATTTATGTGAACGTATTGCTAAACTAGAGGGTATGTTAGAGGCAAAATTAAAATGAATTTTCTAATAAATACTTCAATGGTATTGAGAGTGGTATGAGTGGCGGAAGTGGCGGAAGTGCAACGGCGGCAGCAGGGTTGAGCCTTACGACAAAGGGCGACCTTTTAACATTTAATGTTGCAGAAACCCGACTTCCTGTAGGATTAGTTAATGGGCAAGTGTTAAATGTTGATTCAACTACTGCTGACGGAATAGCATGGGTAACAGCAGCGGGGGGAACTACAATAACTAGAGAGATTGATTCTTTAGGTTCTAGTTTCACTTCTAGTGCAGGGGGTAAAACTGCTATCACAGGTTTGAGTGTCGTATTAGATGCTTCTGGCGATGCTGAAATTAATTTTATGACAACTTCTGAAAATAATACGGGGGGTGCTATTGAGTGGTTTGATATTTATGATGGTACTAATATGATAGCTGCCGTAGCAAGTCAAGACGGAACAGCAAGTAATAATAGTTCTGTAGCCTTACAACATACAATGGATATGGGTAGCGAAACGATAACTTGTAGGGTAGCAACTTCGGGTGGAACAGCTACTTTAAGATGGAATACAAGTGTTAATGTTGCTCAATTTATTCAATTAAAGGTAACGAAATACACATGATTATTTTAGATATTTCGTGTACTGACCCTAGTGAATGTCACGATAAAATAAAAGAAAAAATTCCTAATGCCGTTAATATATCACATATAAAAAATAATCATATTGTAATTGAAAAATTAGATATTGATTCTAAAGGGAATATTGATAATGATATTCATAAATTATGTTGGCAATTAGGTGGAATAAAAAAAGAATTAAAAGAAAATAAGAAAAAAAATGTTTTGTTAAAAGCTCCTGACATTAAAACTAATAAATTTCATAAAAAAGTTTTACAAAAGAAAAAATTAAAAGAATTATAAGATTAAGATAGTAAAAATCTAATAAATAATCCCAAATACCCCCTACTAATTATGACAATCCTATAAAAAGCAAAGGTCAGCAACGTAATTGCAGGCTCAGTAATAGTCTTTACTATTTACGCAGTTGTCTTTCAAACTGTGGCAGTAGATTCGTTACTTGTACTAAGTACGGTCAGCGGCTTTGCTTCAAAACACTTGTTTGATTCAAGAAACGCTGAATAAAATTGAAGTGTCCACATAACATTAAACACAGAAATCCAAATCATAAACACTATTTGTGTACTTTCTGTACTTTTATTTTTTGCAATCCTTTAGCGTTAGCTCAACACGCAATAAAGAGACATGAGGGCAAAATTCACTATCCAATTTTAGGCTGAAAATACATATAGTACAAAGTATCAAAAGTAACTAATGTCAACAACTACAATCAAAGTTGAAGCTGAAACCTTAGAGGCTTTCAGAAATAAGAGAATAGCATATCTATACAAAAACAAAATCACTAAAATGAATGATGATGAATATGTTAGATACCTATTAGGAAACAAAAAATGAGTGAAACACAAAACAAAATAATTGATGAGAGTGAGGGCTCAATTCAAAAAGTATGCGGATTTAACACAAAAATCAGCATAGTGAACGGAGAAATCAAACTAGGTAAAGAGGGCAAAGTCTACGCCTTGTTAACCGTAATTGATTCAAAAGGGGAAAAGCATTTAGTAAATAGTGCCAGTTCAGGAATACTTAGAAAAATTCTTGAAAAAATGGCTTTTACTGGAAAAATAGACTGTACAATAAAAGACAACCCACCGTTTAAAGATGGTAAGTACAACTTTTTTACACTGGAAAATATTTAACCATGTCCATGACTAAAGTATCTTATCACAAATCCCCTTTTTTACTAAACGAGGTTAATTATGTTTAATCAAGAATATAAATTTGAAAATGACCTACATAAGTCAATATCTAGACTTTATACAGTATCATTAAACAATGATGATTTAACTGAAAAACAAAAAAAAGAAGTTAGAAAATCTGTAAGATATATTATAAAATGGTGTATAAAACATGGTGCAAATATTCCACCTTATGATTCTAAAACTAAAAAATTGTTAGTAAATCAATGGGGTGGGAAATAATTATGTTTAAACAATCTGATACACAAAAAATTCTTACGAAATTTATTTCAAAAAATCCAAACTTAACAACTATGGAAATAGCTGATAAATTAAATTTAAATTATAATTCTGTACGGGGTCGAGTTTCAGAATTAAAAAAATCTAAACTTTTAGAAGTTAATGATGACCATGAATATACTACTATAGAAAATTGGTATAAGAAAATATTAAAAACGGGAGAAACGAAAAACCCAAAAAAATCAACTAAAGGGTATATTGAGATTTACACTTTTGAAAACAATGATGATAATAGGTATCAAAGTTTGTTGAGTGCCGCTTTAAACGGTTTATTGGGGGATTTAGATAGTATTGACAATGCAGGGTATTCAAGTGAATCAGTAGGTGTCATTGAAGTTGAGCCTTTGTATATTACTGATTTTGATATGGATAATCCTGATGGGTCATGGGGTAATCTTACCGTTTATGACTGGAAAAACAAAAACACAGGTAGAGTGGAGTTGTACGAAGCATGATTAAATTAGATTATGATAGTATTGCCTTTGATACTTTGATGAAAAGAATTGATTTTATTAAAAAAAATCCTATTACAAAATCAATTAAAATATTTCAATCCCCATCTTTAGATGGATTTCACATTTACATTATACCAACAAAAGAATTAACTTGGAATGAGAAAATCTATTATCGCAAATTATTCAAAGATGATGGGCAACGAATAGTTTTAGATTTGTTAAAAGATGAACAATTAAAAGATGTCATATTTCAACTTCGTATCAAAAAAGGTATGGTATTTAGAGAAATTTTCATTGAGGAAATAACAGTATGAGCCTAATCCATACCGTTCATACTAAGATACTTTTTATACTTCCGATACTTTTGATAATTACTATGAAAAACACAAACAACAAACAATCCGTACAATCTGATGGAAGTGACGGAGAAAAAATGTCAGAACTAAAGGAGAGAAAGAATTGACTAGCCGCAATTCTTTTGGTGGTAATCAATCCACAGGTACAACACTTAGAATGAGTGACATCTTAGAACTTCAAGCCATTGAAGTTAGTGACAAAACAATCGGAGTTACTGACCAAAATACTGTTTATAAAAACAGTAAGGGAAAAACAGTAACCAAAGCAGAATACGACAACGAGGGCTTAATCTAATGTCCTCAAAAGCCTATGAGGGAGAGTGGGAAAACGGTTTTAGACATTCTCATGGTGCAAAAAGATTCGCAGGGCAAACAAGGGATAAACTACAAGACAATGGTATAATCCTTAGAACGACCTACGGAACTCATCTAATAGACAATAGTGTGCCATTTACGGGCGGCATGGTAGCTACAGTATCAGAAAGAATTAAAGTGGATTCTGTAGATGACGACACCTTAAAGGAACTAAAGAACAAAATTTCCGTAGAGTCAAAAAAAGAAAACTATATTGACAAAATGCTTGACCTTGCAGTTTGGGAAAATGGATATTAATGTCCAATATTTTTTTTTATTATCATTGTAAAAATTGTTTAAAAAATTTAGCTAGCCATAGCATTGAAGAAACTAAAAGGTGCAGCGAAAAATGGAAATCCAATAAAGGAGTATTGGATTACTGGACATGAGTGATAAAATTGAAATTGTATCTACGAAATTAATAAAGCAATTCAACTTTGTAACTTCGCGTGAGACAGATATTATCTATTTTTACAATGGTAAAATTTATGATTCTAAAAATTCTTTATCAATAATTAAAGAACAAACAGAAATCCAAATACTCAACTGCACCGTAAAAGACAGAAACGAAACTATACAAAAAATTAAATCAAAAACGTATAGAGATTTGAAAGATTTTGATTCTAATCCATTCAAGTACACTTTAGTAAATGGTATCTTAGATATTAAAAAAATGAAATTAACCCCCCATACTTCAAAGAACTTATCTAAAATTTTAATCCCTTGCAGCTTCTATACTCCTAAACCTAACAATTTGAAAAAGACTTTATTTTGGAAATACCTAACAAGCTCATTTACAATTAATGAAAATACTAACACAGAAAATATAGAAACCGTTTTAGAAATGATGGCTGCCACATTCATTAGACAATCTATAGATGAAAAATCGTTTATCAATCTTGGCACAGGAGAAAACGGTAAATCCGTTTTACTAGATTATTTATCAAAGATGTTAGGAAAAGACAATGTCGCACATATTCCCCTACAAGTGTTATCTGATGATAAATTTGCAAGTGCACGTTTAGAAAGCAAGCTTGCAAACATATTTTCTGACTTAGAGAAAAATGAATTAAGACATACTGGAATTATCAAAGACCTATCAAGTGGAGAGCCCATATATGTTCAAAACAAAAACCAACAAGGATTTAATTTGTATCCTTTTTCAACATTAATTTTCAGTACAAACAAATTTCCTAAAGTCTATGACCAAACGCAAGGCTTTTTCCGTAGGTGGATTATAATAAAATGGAATCGTAATTTTGAAAACGACCCACAAAGAGATAGTAATTTAAAAGAAAAATTATTAACAAACAGAAAAGAAATGGATATTGTTTTTTCTAATCTAATGTATATTGCAAAAGAGATTTACAAGAATAATAAATTCACACATTCAAAGAACTGGAAAACAATACAAAGAAATTGGAATGAATCTGCCGACCCTGTAAATGATTTCATAGAAAATTATATCATTGATAGTGAAACTTCAAAAACAAAACGTGAGACTTATCAATTCTACAAAAGCATAATGTATTCTAATGGAACTAGCCCTTTAGGTATGGGTCAATTCTCTAAAGCCTTTTCAGAATACTATGAAGAATCTAAAACACATGAGAATAGAGTATGGCTAAACATTGATTTTAAAAAACCTATACAAGAAAATCTAAACGAGTTTGAAAAATAATGGCTAATAAATTAAATTGTTTAAGTCTATATTCAGGGGCAGATAATTTGGGAGACGGTATAATTCAAGCAGGTCATAAAATAAAATTATGTATTGAAATTAATAGTGATTGTTGTAAAACAATTAAACTTAACCACCCTGATACAGAAATAATAAATGATAAGGTTTCAAATTATTTGGAATCTTTAGGAAAATTTGATTGTGTAGTTGGCGGCCCACCATGCCCTGAATTTTCAAGAGCTAAAATGACACGCACTTTTGATTTATGTGAAGTTAATAATTTTAATAAAGCACGACAAATAACTAAATCTAAATTTCATTTTATGGAAAACGTACAAGATTTAATGAAAGTGTATAAGGAGAAAAATTATCTAATAAACTGTGCCGATTATGGTGTGCCACAAATTAGACTTCGTAGAATATTTACTAATTTACAATTACCTAAACAAACACATTCCGAATTTCCAAGTTTAGATTTATTTGGGAATGAAATAAAAAAATGGATTAATGTTAAAACTGCTTTAAATCTTAGCGGCTATGATTTTATTCAAGATAGAAAAACTAAATACTTTGATGAAATAGAATTTAGGAAATATTCTATTAATAGACCTAGCCATACGGTCATCACAGATTCAAGGGATTATTATAATAATAAATTATTAGATAACAAACAATTATCTATTTTACAAGGTTTTAGGAATGATTTTAAATTTTTTGGTGGAAAGATAAGTGTAAAAAAACAAATAGGTAATTCATTACCTGCAATAATATCAAAAGAATTTTTTAAAACAATTTAAAATGAAAAAACATTGCACTAGGAAACTATTTTGTTTAACATACTTAGTAAAACAATTTAATTTAACTTTAAACAAGTATTAACAGTATTAACAGTATTAACGGTATGTGTTTTTACATACTGTAATTAATAAAAATAATTTTTTAAAAAAACTTTTTAATTTTTTCATAATAATCTTGGGGGC
>Ga0209501_10004142_pt1 | contig 14118 bp, 13 predicted proteins | sample ArcticOcean_MG_C_4_FD_187434 | JGI IMG/M metagenome (GOLD analysis project Ga0209501, IMG submission 187434) | Marine microbial communities from western Arctic Ocean - ArcticOcean_MG_CB4_134 (SPAdes) (version 2) | ecosystem: Environmental > Aquatic > Marine > Oceanic | place: Arctic Ocean...
CGTTTGGCGATGTGGTTGATATTGGTAGCCATGCGTTTAGGGCGAATTTGTTTTCTGCACTGACTGGTGCGTTGACTGTGCCGTTTGTGTACGTAGCGGCTTCACGGGTTATTCGGAACATTCCGGGCTCTGAAGTGGGCGGGAATCGCTCTGTGGTCGTATCAGCAGTTGTGGCGGCACTTGCGTTCGCTACTTCGCAGTTGTTTTGGATGCAGAACACGATTACTGAGGTTTATTCGCTGAATGCTTTGTTTGGGGCTGTTTTGCTGGTGATGGCTCTCGGGGTTTTGCGGGATTTGCGTGCGGGCAATTTGGCGATTCGCAACAGGGTGTTGCTGGCGTTGTTGCTTGGCGTTGGTTTAGGGAATCACACGACGCTTGGTTTGGCTGCGACTCCGTTTGGGATTTGGGTTTTGTGGGTTGTGTGGCAGCGGTATGGGTGGCGTGGTGTGTTTGACTGGCGGCCTGCGGTTGGGTTGCTGGCTGGGCTTTCTGTTTATGTTTATGCGCCGATTGCGGCTGCTGCGGATCCGATAGTGAACTGGGGGGCGTCGGACACGCTTGAGGGTTTCAGGTGGATGGCTTCGGCGTCGATTTACCAGTCTTACGCGTTTGGGATCGAGAGCGAGGCATTGGCGGGTCGTATTTCAAAGGTCGCCGAGATGCTGTTCACCCAGTACACGATTATTGGGACGGTGATCGGGATTACGGGTCTTACAACGATATGGTCTTACAGTCGTGAGTTTGTGTATGCGTCGTTGGCTTCGATTTTTGCGATTGCGATTTATTCGGTTTCGTATGCGACGCCGGATAGTTTTATTTACCTGATTTCTGCCTTCATGGTGTTTTCGTTGTGGCTGAGCGTTGGAATTGCGCTGCTGGGCACTGAGGTGAGTCGGTTTGCGCTGCGGATTAGGCGGCTTGCTTCGCATCAGCGTCGGGTTCACGTTGGTGTTTTCGTGTTGGTGATTATGGTCTTGCCGGTATGGTCGGTTGCGAGTGGTTGGAGTGAGATCGATATTTCGGGTGATAACGAGCCGGCTGAATTTGCTGAGCGGTCGATTGCCAGGGTTGCGGGTGGGGTGATACTGGTTGAGGAGCCTGAGTTATTTTCGCTGGTGTATCAGTCGCAGGTGGCGAGTCCGGAGCTGGATGTGATGGTGGTTGGTCCGGGGTTATTGCAGCACGAGTGGTACTGGGATTCGCTGGTGAAGTATTACGGCGATCGGATGCCTGATGAGATGCCAGATGCGTTTGCGGATCGGGTGAGTGCTGTTGTTGCGTGGAATCTTGGGGTGGTGCCGGTTTATGCGACTGCGACGGATAAGTACTACTACGGGCAGTTCAATATGGTTGAAGATGGCGATTTATTCAGGATTGACTATTAGATTGGGGCTTGGGTGATGTTGTTGGTTTCGCCGGTTAGTGCGATCCCGGTTCCGGGTTTACCTGAGATTGTTCTGGGGGATGATCTTGGTCGCTTGATTGCTGAGCAGTGCCGGGTGAACGATACGCCGTTGGCTGATGGTGATCTGGTGGTTGTGGCTCAGAAGATTGTTTCGAAGGCTGAGGGCGCGATTCAGATCGTTTCAGCACAGGTTCCGACTGGCGAGGCGACTAAGCTGGCTGAGGAGATTGGTAAGGACCCGCGGATGGTTCAGATTGTTCTGGATCAGTCGGCTCGGGTGGTGCGTGCGGTTCCGGGTGTGCTGATCGTTGAGACGCATCATGGTTTTATTTGCGCTAATGCGGGTGTGGATCAGTCGAATATCGAGATTGATGACGTTGTGACGACGTTGCCTGAGGATTCGTTTCGTTCGGCTCGTGGGATTCGCGAGACGTTGGTTGATTTGCTGGGGTTACGTGTAGGGGTGTTGGTTTCGGACACGTTTAACCGGCCGTGGCGTGAGGGTTCGATTAACGTTGCCATTGGCGTGGCGGGGTTTGACCCGTTGAGCGACTTGCGCGGGACGATCGACGATTTTGATCGCGAGATGACGACGAGCACGGTTTCGATAGCCGATGAGGTGGCATCGACTGCGCAGTTGGTTATGGGTGAGAGCGGTCGGATCCCCGCCGCGATAGTTCGCGGCGTGAAATGGGATCCGGGTGAATTTCCTAATGATCGATTGCTTCGTCCAGCAAATCGAGATCTTTTCAGGTAATTCGGTTGCTTGCGTTAGTCTTTGGCTTTGGCGGGCTTGGCTGCGGCTTTAGCTGGTGCTGCGGAAGCTTTCGGATCGGCTGCGGCGCCCTTTGCTGGGGCCGCGCCCTTGGCTGCTGCGGCTCCTTTTTTAGGTGCGGGAGACTTGTTGCCGTACCAGGATGAGTATTCGAAGGAGTTTCTAAATTCCTTCTTTTCACCACAAGCCTTGCAGCGTCCTTCGCTAACAGCTCCGCTCGGCGGGTCGATCACCCAGTGGTGAACACAACCGTTATCAGAAACATCGGCTGTGGTTTCTTCGGCATCTACTACATTTTTCTTCGATGATGACGCTGGACTCATATATGTATTGGCTCCGCGATATCGGTTTAGCTGAGAGTGGCGACGTGCCAGACATGAGGAAATAACCGAAATCCTCACAATTTTAACTCATCTTTGCAATCCTTGCGGAATTGGTTAGAGGTTAGTCTGGAAGTAATGGAATAACGTTTTTGCCTAATATGAATGAATAATTGCATTTTTGACCGTTTAACTTCTTGATAGTTTTGGGTCTGAAAGTAAATATTCTGTGATTGTTAGCGGATGTGTGTGTGACGGAATGGCGTTGTTTTATTGGGGGCATTAGTAGTTAACGATGTACGTATACCTTGCATGTACTTGAGCGTGCGGGGCTGGAGCTATAAAAATGTCGGTGTCACGAGACAACATTATGACGATCATCCGTCAAAACAACGGCGTTACCGTCGATGGGTTGGCGAAGGAGATGCAGCTTGCACCCGCAACCGTGCGGCGTCATCTCGATATTCTCGAACGAGACGGATTGGTAGCCCATTCGGAAGTTCGTAAGCCTACGGGGCGTCCCCAGTATTCGTTCCACCTGACAGAAAAGGGCCACGATTCGGTACCGAAGGACTACAGCCGGCTTTTGAACGAGCTGATTAACGACATCAAGATAATTCCTATGGGAACTCTTGGTGCTAGCACTGGCAACGATTTGCTGAGAGAGTCGTTGGAGCGAATCGGCGTGAGCCGTGCGGCCGAGTACGGGAAGGGTCGGAATCCTGTTGATGCGGTTCAGGCTGCGTTTGAGGACGGCGGTTACGATCCGATTTTAACGACCGATGAGGATGGGTTGCGGATTCGGGTTACGAATTGTCCTTACCGAAGAGCTTCGATCGAAGATGAGCTGATTTGCACTGTCGACCGATCGATGATCAAGATATTGCTTGGTGACAAGACTGAGCACAATGTGGAGATGACGCCTCAGGCCAACACATGTGTCTACACGCTGGCTTCTGAGGAGCTTGTGAAGATTGACAGCACGGCACTTGCCCGATAGCCTCGATTGATCAATTGAATATGCGTGGTTCCTCGGTGTTCTGGGTGTTCGAAGTTGTGTAAACGACTTTGAGTGTTTGGGACCAATAGGGAAGGCGGTGAGATTCCGCTGCGGTAGCGCCACTGTAACCAGGAAGACGATTCACATTTAGCCACTGTCGATTACGACGGGAAGGCGTGGGTTAGTCGCTGAGCCGAAGAGATTATTTTCTTCGGCTCGATAATCTGGAAGCCAGGAGACCTGCCGGGGAACATCTGAGTGACTGCTCCCCGCCTAGGGACTGGCCTCACGGTGACAGCCCTACCTATTTCAGGAATACAAAGTCACTTGTGAACCCTTGACGAAGCAGTCAGGGGTTTTTTTATTGGCTGCGAATATCGCGAGAGAACATAGTGTGGGGCGGGTTACGTTGAGCGTTTCTGTATTGAAGCGTTTGTATGTTGGCGCGTTGGTGTTGGGCAGTTTGACGGTGCTGATGGCGATTGTGGCTGCTTCGGTTGGCCCGTTTACGATTCCGTTTTCTCACACGACGACGACGTTGCTTGATTTGATTGGTATTGGCGAATCGACAGCGAAGCCTAGTGAACAGGCGATTATCCAGAGTATTCGGCTGCCGCGTATTTTCCTTTCTTTCTTTGTTGGCGCCGCTCTTGGTATTTCCGGCGGAATTATGCAGGGCTTGTTCCGCAATTCGATGGCTGACCCGGGGATTATTGGTGTTTCGAGCGGTGGTGCTGCTGGAGCGGTGATTGCTATCGCTTCCGGGTTGAGCACAGTTTCGGTGTTTTTCCTTCCGTTTTTCGCGTTCATTGGTTCCGCGGTGTCTATGGCGGTGGTGTTCCTGATTGCTTCGGTAAATGGTCGTTTTTCGATGACGACTTTGCTTTTGGGCGGGATTGCGGTTAGTTCGTTTCTTGGGGCAATTACGACTGCGGTGATTATTTTGACTGATGACTTGAATGTTCAGCGTCAGATTATTTTCTGGATTGCGGGTGGGTTCGATACGGCTCGCTGGGAGTCGGTGCGTATTGCGGTGCCGATTATTGTGTTTGGTTCGTTGATTTCGGTGTTTGTGGCTCGGGATATGAACTTGCTGCTGGTGAGCGAGGATGAGGCGCGGTCGCTGGGTGTTCGGGTGGCTTTGGTTCGCAATACGTTGTTGGTTTCGGCTTCGTTGATTACGGGGGCTGCGGTGGCGTTTTCGGGGATTATTGCGTTTGTGGGTTTGGTTGTTCCTCACGTGGTTCGGCTTGTTGTGGGGGCGGATCACCGGGTGTTGTTGCCGTTGAGCGCTTTGGGTGGTGGGTTGTTTTTGCTGGTGGCGGATACGGCTGCGAGGGTGGTGCTTTCTCCGGCTGAGTTGAGGGTGGGGATTTTGACGGCGCTGATCGGCGCGCCGTTCTTCATTTATTTGCTGATCAGGTCGCGACGCGACTTTTTCTAGCCCGTGGGTTGTTGGCTGGGGTGTGAGTGGTTGGTGGGTTGGTCGTGGTTGCCACGTCGTTCCTCCTCGCAATGACAGATGAACGTTTGCCGGCTGGGATGTTAGGTGGTTTGCGCGTATGTAGAGATCCTGATTTTCATCAGGATGACAGTTGTGGCGAGGCCACGTTTTCTGGGTGCTGGGGGTTGTTGGCTGGAGCGTTCGAGGTTGCTGAGGTGGTGGGTGTGTTCGCTGCAGAGGGGGAGAGAGATCCTGAAATAAATTCAGGATGATAATTTCCTTCGTGAATCGTTGGGTTTATTTGTGTTTGTTGGCTTGTGATTGGTTTTTAGTGATTGGGAAGAATGGGATTGGGAATGATTTTTCGATTAGGTGTTCGTGGGTATGTTGTGATGTTGGCACTTGCCGTGTTTGCGGTGGTGGTGCTTGGTGCGTGTGGTGTTAGCGATGAGCCGAAAGCTGTAGCGACTGTGGTTGTGGCTGCTGCGCCTGAGGCGACGGCGGCGCCAACTGCGACGGTTGCGGTACAGGCCGAACCGACTGCGACAGAAGAGGCTGAAGTTGAAGAGCCTGTTGCTACTGCTGTGGTGGTTGCGACGAAGGCTCCGATGGCTACTACGGTTGCTCCTGCAGCGACTGTTGCTCCTGAGCCTGTAGTTGAGGCGTTCGATACTTCGAGATTTGCTGATATCGACGAAATTGTCGATCCTACGAATTTCGGTTGGCCGCGCAGCGTGGAGACGTCTGAGGGTGTGATCTTTATTGATGCGGCGCCGATGAATCTTCACTCAGTATCGCTGGGTCATTCTGAGATTCTTGCGGCGTTGATGGATTTTGATCGTCTGAGTGCGGTTTACAGCTTCTTCGTCGATGAAGAACAGTCGAACATTGCAGAGCTTTCGGCCAATGCAACCATGATCGGCTTTGCACCTGAAGAGGTGGTGGCTTTGGAGCCCGAGATAATTCTTGCTTCTCGCTACACCAGCGCGGACACGATTGCGCTGATGGGTGATGCTGGAATTCCGGTTGCACGAACGAGTTTGGAGAGTTCGGCTTTAGGAAATGTGCCGAACATTTTGCTGATCGGTTACATGATTGGTGCCGAGGTTGAGGCGATTGCGCTGGCTGATGACATTGAGGCGAGGATGTCGTTCATTACAGACATTCTTGCTGCCGGTGTTGATAAGCCGCGGGTGCTTTCGGTTTCGAAGTGGACGAATGCGTTTGCTGCGGGTTCGGGTACGACTGAGGGCGGAATTATTGAGCAGGCTGGCGGTATTAACGCTGCTGGTGATTCGGGTATCGAGGGTCATCAGCAGGTGAGCATTGAGTCGATTGCCGCGATTAATCCTGACGTGATTATCGTTCCTCAGCCTTTGGATGGTGCGAATGTTTACATTGCTGAGCTGGTTGGATCGCCGGCTCTTGCGGAGGTTCCGGCTGTGAAGAATGGTGCGATTTACTACGTTGCGCCGAGGTATCACACGACGCTTTCGCACTGGAATGTGCGGGGGATTGAGCAGTTGGCGACTTTGCTGTTCCCGTCGTTGTTCTCGGGTGTGGAGTTTGAGGAGTTCAGTCAGTGGGGTGGTGGTGGCTAGGCCACTTTTTCTAGTCAACGAGTTGTTGGCTGGGATGTTTGTGGTTGGTGGTTTGGGCGGTCTTACATGGATCCTGATTTTCATCAGGATGACAGTGGGTGTGTTGGAATGAGTGTTTCGGAATTGATAGATGGTGACTCGACGGGTGCTGAAGGCGTGTCGGTGGATCGACCTGTTTTGCGGGTTGAGAACTTGTCGATTGGGTTCGATGGGGTGACTGTTGTCGATTCGGTTTCGCTTGATGTGAGGCGGGGTGAGGTTGTTGGGATGGTGGGTGCGAATGGCAGTGGCAAGACGACGCTGCTGCGCACTGTTGCGGGGTTGTTGACGGCTGAATCGGGCGAGGTTCGGGTCGATGGACAGCTAGCTGCTCGATCTCGTGCTTCTTCAGCGAAGGTCGAGCTTTCTAACGGTGAGCGGGCCCAGAAGGTGGCGTATATGCCGCAGCTTGCTGAGAGTCACCCGTTTACAACGCTGGAAGCTGTGCTGATGGGTCGGTACCCACACTTAGGCCGTTTCGAACTAGAAGGGTCGGCTGATTCCGAGATGGCTTGGCGGGCTATGGAGCGTACTTCGGTCGCAGAGTTTGCGGATCGGAAGTTGGATACGTTGTCGGGTGGTGAGCGTCAGCGGGTTGTTTTGGCGAGGGTGTTGGTTCAGGCGGCGGATGTGTTGTTGATGGACGAGCCGACGGCTTCGTTGGACTTGCGGCATCAGATTTTAACGATGGATTTGGTGCGGGAAGAGGCTTTGGAGCGGAACGTTGGGGCGGTTGTGATTCTTCACGATTTATCGCTTGCTGCGAGGTTCTGTGATCGGTTAGTGCTGTTGCACGAGGGCCGGAAGATTGCTGATGGCACGCCGTGGGAAGTGCTGACGCCAGAGAATTTGCGTGTGGCGTTTGGTGTGGAGGGTTTGGTTGAGCCGGATCCGGTTACGGGGAAGCCGCATGTGTTGATTTTGGGTACTGAGGGTTCGGGTCAGCAGGATTTGATTGGTACGGGTCGCACGGTTCATTTGATTTGCGGTGCGGGTAGTGGTCGGGCGTTGATGCATCAGTTGCGGGTGGCGGGCTATACGGTGACGGCGGGTGTGCTTGGTATTGGCGATGCGGATCGTGAGGCTGCTGAGCGTTTGGCTATTGAGTACGTTGGCGCTCCACCTTTTTCGGGTATTACTGACGAGCAGCATGAGGCGCATTTGAGGTTGGTTGAATCGGCGGATCATGTGGTGCTTTTGCCGATGGCGGTTGGGATGAATAATGTTCGCAATGTTTCCGCGGCAGTTGGTGCTTCGAGTTTGATGGTTGTTGAGCCGCCGGGTGTTAGTGGCGGTTTCGGCGATACGGAGGTTGGCGACTATACGAACGGTGTGGCGGCGGGGTTACGTCGGGAGTTGATCGAGCGAGTTGGGGAGATTCCGGAGTCGGCGTTGCTGTTTGAGTTGGCTCGTTCGGCGTTATAGCTCCGGGCGTCATCGGATGACTTGGTCGCGAGCTGCAGTCTCCCCCTCTAGCTCCCCCATTCCGGGGGAGGACCGTTGGTGCCGCGTGCTTTGGATTGTTGGCTGGGATGTTGGTGGTTGGTGGGTTGGGCGTTTTGTACAGATCCTGATTTTCATCAGGATGACAATGTTTGGGTTTGGTGCTTTGGGGTGTTACTTGTCGTTCGAGGTCCTGAATCCCCGATTCCTTCGGGGCAGGCTGAGTTCAGGATGACGGTTTCCTTGCCTGGGACTGGTGCGGTTACATGCTAATCAGGGAGTTGATTAGGTTCATGTCTATTGATTGCCTTACTGCTTGGGCCAGGCGGTCGAATTCGGCTTCCATTGGGAATTCTTGGATTACTGGTTTGGGCAGGTTGTGGGTTTGGGCTGTTGTGTTGAGGAGTCGGCGGAGGATTTCGGGGGAGTCGAAGAGTCCGTGTACGTAGGAGCCGAATACTGGGAGGTGGGGGTGGATGGTGCCGTCGGGCGTTAGCTCCGGGCGGGCATTCGCCCTTGGCCGCTCGTCGCAGTCTCGTCTGAGCCGGGCGTCGTCGAACGACTTGGGCTCGAATGTCTGCGACGCTGCTCTAGCTCCCCCATTCCGGGGGATGACCGATTGTTCCGGGGGGCGTGTGTGCGGATCTACGTTTTCTCGCGTCCCCGCTCCAGGTCCCTCGGCTCCGATGACTTCGCTCGGGAAAGGAGAGGGCGGTGCCGCCGGTGGTTCGTTGTCGTTGGAGATTGCCTCGGCTTCGAGGAGTTTGCTCGGGAAAGGAGTGTCGGCGTCGGAGAGCTGCGCCAGAATTGTTGAGTTGCCGTTTTCGCCTGTTGTTATTCCTGTGTGGATTTCGTAGCCGGTTCCATTGGCTTGTTGGCCTTTTAGGGGGCCGGTTTTCATTTCGGGGATTTCGATGTTTACTCGGCGGGTGGTTTTCTTGGTGTCGAAGATTGTGGTGAGGGGTAGGAGTCCGAGTCCGGGTTCCGATTGGGGTGTTGGGGATTCGGTTGCCTAGGGGTCGTCGAGTTGTTGGCCGAGTATTTGGTAGCCGCCGCAGATTCCTACTACTGCTACGCCTCGGTTTGCGGCTTCGATTACTGCTTTATCGAGTCCTCGGGATTTCATCCAGCGGAGGTCGGCGATGGTGGATTTCGAGCCGGGGATGATGATTATCTGGGCGGTTGTTAGTTCGTGCGGGTTGGTGACGATTCTGATGCGGCAGTTGGCGCGCCGGAATGGGTCGAGAAGTGCGATATCGCCACGGAATCGGTTGATTAGGGTGGCTTTTACTAGGGCTCGTTCTTCGGGTAGTAGGGAGCCGAATACGCCGCCTCGGTCGATGTCGCCGACGAGGATTACGGAGGCTTTTGCATAGGCTGCCATTTTCATGTTCACTATGTCGCGATCGCGGAGATTTACTTCGGCTGGGGAGCCTGCGCCTTCGAGGACGATGACGTCGTATTTCGCTGCGAGTCGGTCGTATGCATCGGTGACTGCTTTCCAGATTTCTGTTTGATCGCCCCAGTATTTACGTGCTTCGAAGCTGCCGATTGGCTTGCCGTTTACGATGACTTGAGATCGGGAGTCGGCTTCGGGTTTGAGAAGCACGGGGTTCATGTCGGTGTGCGGTTCGATTCCTGCAGCTTGTGCTTGGACTACTTGGGCGCGGCCCATTTCTCCGCCGTCGGCTGTGACGTAGGAGTTGTTGGACATATTTTGTGCTTTGAATGGCGCTACTTTGACGCCGTTCTGGGCGAGGATGCGGCAGAGGGCGGCTGCGATGACGCTTTTGCCGACTGAGGTGCTGGTGGGTGATGGTTTGTCATGTTTTTTCGCTGCATTGGGGGGAGAGAGGTTCTGAAATAAATTCAGGATGACAATTGTTCAGGTTCACAAGTAGTTCGCTTGATGTTTAAGAGCGTTCTGTCGAACGTTGATTGCCACGTTGGGGGCCTCCTCGCAATGACAGAAAATAACAATCTTCTTAGACCAGATGTGCGGTGTGGTTTAGGGCTACCAGTTGGTTTGGGGTGTTTGGGTTTGGGTTGAGGCTTAGGACTGTTATGGAGCAGTTGTCGATTACGAGGGTGTCCATTGCGGAGTCGGGGAGATCGAGGAAGGCGGTGATGAGTCCTTTCATCGAGCCTCCGTGGCCGACTAGTACGACGTCGCCGCCTTCTTCGGCAATTTGTGATTCATCGGCCCAGTATCGGGCGCGCACTGGGAGGTTGGATCGCATTTCGCCGCGAGGTGGATCCGTGTGATCGGGTGCGCCGTTAAGCATATGGGCGTACTTTTCTTCGATTTCGTTCGCGAGCATTCCTTCCCATTCGCCGTAGTCGATTTCGAGAAGATGGTCCGACTTGGAGACTGGCATGTTGAACAGGGCGGCGGTGTTGGAGCAGCGCTGAAGCGGGGAGGTCCAGACCTTTTTAACGTCGTAGTTGGCTTTTACATATTCGGCGGCTAGTTTTGCTTGCGCTGCGCCTTTTTCGTTTAGTGGCTGGTCGTTACGCCCTTGTTTGCGTCGTTCGACGTTCCAGTTTGTTTCGCCGTGTCGAATCAAAATCAGTCGGGTCATTGTTTTCTCGGATTTGGAGTGGATTGTGGTGCGGGTACAGAATGGACACCAAGATTACATAATATCTTCATATTATCGAGGTACAATTTTTTAGTTGGAGTGGCACATACATATTTAAACGTGATGGTTGCAAAATTAGCCTGTAATTATTTGACCCTCATGACGGTCTGGAGACTCTTTAATGGATAACGGACCGATTATTTCAGCTGCTAAAGTCATGAAGACCTACCGGTCACGAGATGTCGTGGTCGAGGCTTTGAACAATGTTTCGTTCGAAGTAATGCCTGGCGAGATGGTTGCCGTTATGGGGCCGAGTGGTTCAGGTAAGACGACGTTGCTGAATTGCATGTCAGGGTTGGATTCGATAGATGCCGGCGATGTGAGCATTGCGGGGCAGTTACTTCGCACGATGTCGGATGACGCTCTAAGTGATTATCGAGCGAGTTCGATGGGATTTGTATTTCAGTCTTATAACTTGTTGCCGGTGTTGAGTGCTCAGGAGAACGTTGAACTTCCGCTGGTTTTGGCTGGGAATTCTCAGAAAGTGGTTCGTGAGAAGGCCCATGAGAAGCTTGAACTTGTCGGTCTTGGTGATCGAACTGGTCACCTTCCTGCGGAGCTTTCAGGTGGGCAGCAGCAGCGCGTGGCGATTGCGCGAGCACTGGCGAACGACCCTGCTATTGTTTGGGCCGATGAACCAACAGGAAACCTCGACTCTACGAATGCAACCGAGATTATGGATTTGCTTGTTCGGTTGAACAAAGAGCAAGGTCAGACGTTCGTGTTGGTGACTCATTCTGAGGATGTCGGTGGAATGACCGATCGAATCGTGAGAATGAGTGATGGTGTTGTTGTTTCAACTAGAGATGCCGTAAGCGCCTAAGGGGCTACTGATTTGGAAAAGCTCTTTGGTGTAGAGATGAACATTCTTGCCAGCTATTTGGCTGGCGGGACGACATTTGTTCTTATCACCGTATTTTTACTTGCCCTTCGCAACAAAGTGTTGCTGAAGTTGGCTCTCCGCAACATTCCACGTCGTAAGGCGCAATCGATTTTGATTGTGGTTGGACTTATGTTGAGCACGACGATCATCATGTCGGCTCTTGCGATTGGTGATTCGGTTACGAGCTCGATTCGTTCTGCGGTGCTTGATGCTGTGGGCGAGACGGATGTTCGATTGGCGTCGCCTATTACGGCTCGATTTGGTGACGATTATTTGGATGAATCGTTTGTTGTTCGCGTGCGAGAAGCGGTTAAGGATGACGAGCGTGTGGACGGCGTGATGCCGTTGATTCGCGAGCAGTTGCCGGTGTTGAATGAAGCGACCGATAAGACGGTTGCTGGTACTTCAGTGGTTGGTGTTGACCTTGATTCGCTTCGTGGATTCGATGGACTGAAGAACGTTGGTGGCGATCCTGTGGATCTTGCTGTGCTTGGTGACGGTTCTACGATCATCAACCGTTCTCTATCTGAAAAACTTGCAGCTGAGATTGGCGATGACATCACATTAGTCGCGCCTTCGGGACGCAGCGTGTACAGAGTGATTGATATTGTCGATGACAAGGGACTTGCAGGTGGTGACCAAGAGATTCGTTCGTCTGCGTTGTTCTCGGTAGGGACGTTGCAGGGTGTGCTTGATCGTCAAGGTCAGTACAACATGATCGAAGTATCGGTAGCTGGTGGTCTGCGAGTCGATGAAGACGATTCAGACGACCTAACCGAAGAACTTCAGTTGTTGTTCATTGATGATGAAGCAGCGACCACATTATTTAATGTTTTGAAATCTCCAATGGTATTTGAGGCTCTTCAGGCGAGGTTGGACGAGGGTGGCTCTTCGGAAGGTCCGTTCTCAAGCGACACACTTGAAGATCTGGTTGCCGAACTATATAACGACACTCCTACAGATGAGTTCAAGGTTGCGATAACGAACACTAATACGCTGGCTATTCTTGGTGGAGTGATCGAGGAAATAGGCGACCCTGAATTGGCTCAGTCGCTGTTAGTACCGGCTTCGCAGCTTGTGGAGCTTGATGTAGTTGCGATCAAGAATCGAGGGCTAGCAATCGCCGATTCGGTCGGTGGATTTATTGTCACTCTATTCAGCATATTTGGATCGTTCTCGATCATCGTTGGATTACTGCTTATCTTTCTCGTATTTGTGATGTTGGCTGCGGCTCGTACGACGGAAATGGGAATTATTCGAGCTGTCGGCACGAAGCGTCGGCATTTGGTGCAGATGTTCGTGTACGAGGGAATTATTTACTCTATAGGTGCGGCATTGCTAGGTTCCGTTCTGGGTCTATTGGCTTCGGTTGCACTCGTTGGAATAATGGGCGGATTGGTTAGTGATGACGACGGATTTGCCTTTAGCTACAACGTGACATTGCAGTCGGTTGTTGTGGCGTTCTCACTTGGATTGGTACTGACTGCCATTACGGTCGCAGTATCGGCGTATCGAGTCAGTAAGCTAAATATTGTTGTTGCTATTCGTGGGCTTGGGGCGGAATTCGTCCATGACGAGACTCCTAGCACTGGTAGGCGTTTCAAGTCAGCAATACGCTGGCTGGGTGGTCCATTCACTTATGCGTACGACACGTTGCAGCGTATGAGAACAGGTCAGGGATTTATTGTTCGGATCGTTCTTAACATACTGTGGCTACTGATCATAGCGCGGGGTATGGCCTCACTTTTCGCTCCTGATACAGACGAGAGCTTGAAGGCCCAAGCGGTTGGTGCAGTAATTTTGTACTGGCTCTTGGTATTCATTTGGAAGATGTTCAAGTTTGTGCAGCCATGGTTGGCTTCGGGCTGGCCTCTATTGCCGTTTGGTGTTCTTGTAGCGTTGCTCGGATTTGATTCTGAGCATGGGATTAGGGGTTTCGGCATTGATAACGCAGCGTTATTTACTAGCGGTACGACTCTTATAATCATCGGCCTTGGATTGGCTATGCGACGACTGCTAGATCGACGTGGGTACCGCGAGGAATTTCAGAAGCGGGTTTCGATGTCGTTCATCGGCATAGCGATGCTGGTGTTCTGGGGATTGCCGTTCGACACTTTGGATGTACTTACAGGCACTCTTGCGGGCGGACCTGAGATGTTCTTGCTTTCGGGTGTTTCATTGGTAGCAGCAACTGTTTGGACAGTGATGTATAACGCTGATGTTATTGTTTGGATTGTTTCGAAGATGATCGGTCGATTCGGTAGCTTGCGTCCTATTGTGAAGATGGCGATTGCGTACCCTATGGGCGCTCGGTTCAGGACAGGACTGACTTTGGCGATGTTCTCGTTGGTGATCTTCACGATGATGATTTTCGCAATTCTTACGAATCTGGGTAATGTGATTGAGGATGAGCCGGAACTGGTTTCTGGGGGATTTGATATTCGTGGTCAGATCGATGCTGAGTTGCCGATTGACGATGTCGATGCTGTGATCGCTGCAAGCGGTGGGAAGCTTTCGGCTTCTGATTTCACTGTGATTTCGGCACAGGCGAGTTTGCCTGTCG
>Ga0209501_10004147_pt1 | contig 14107 bp, 11 predicted proteins | sample ArcticOcean_MG_C_4_FD_187434 | JGI IMG/M metagenome (GOLD analysis project Ga0209501, IMG submission 187434) | Marine microbial communities from western Arctic Ocean - ArcticOcean_MG_CB4_134 (SPAdes) (version 2) | ecosystem: Environmental > Aquatic > Marine > Oceanic | place: Arctic Ocean...
AATCTTAATATTCAATTCCCAAAAAGTACTGAATTATGATATTAAATTGCAACAAAATATAAAAAAAATTACAAGAAACATAAAAAAAATTAGAAATGAAAGGTATTGAAATTAAAAATCAATAAGGGCAAGTGGCGGAATTGGTATACGCGCCGGTCTTAGGAACCGGTTCCTCACGGATTAAGAGTTCGAGTCTCTTCTTGCCCACCAACGAATTATGAAAGTAACTGTAGAATCCAAAAAAGGACTAAAAACAATCTTAAAAATCTTTGTTAAAAAAGAAAACATCGAAGAAAAAGTTTCTTCTAGGCTAACTGAACTTAGTAAAACAGTGAATCTGAAAGGATTTAGACCAGGAAAAGTTCCAGTAGAAGTTTTAAAAAGACAGTATGGAAAAGCAATTTATGGGGAAGTTTTAGAAAAAATTTTGCAAGAAACATCAACACAAGCAGTGGAAGAAAAAAAAATTAAAGTAGCTGGTCAACCAAAACTTGATCTTAAATCTTATGGTGAAGGAAAAGACTTGAATTATAATTTAGAAATTGATGAATTGCCTTTCATAACACTTAAACCTATTGATAAAATAAAGTTTATTGATTATCAAATTAATGTAACTGAGAATGAAACTAAAAAAAGAATAGAAGATATAGCGAACAATCAAAATAATTTTAAAGAAAAAAAAGAAAACGAAAATGCTATAAATGGAGACCTAGTATCTTTTGACTATGAAGCAACTATAGAAAATAAAAGTTTTGAGGGTGGGGAAGGCAAAAATACACAAATAGTTCTTGGGAAAGATTTATTTATAAAAGGATTTGATAAAGGTTTAGTTGGTGTTAAAAAAAATGAAGAAAAAAATATTTTATGTGTTTTGCCAAGCAATTATCCAAAAAAAGAATTTGCAAATAAAAAAGCTAATTTTAAGTGTAAGATTTTAAGTATTAAAAAGGCTGAAAAAATAAATATCGATGATCAATTTGCTAAAAATTTAGGAGCCAAAGATTTAAATGATTTAAAGCAGTTGGTAAATAAACAAATTCAAAATCAGTATAAAACTAATTTAGATTCAATTTCAAAAGAAAATATATTAGATCAAATTGAGAAAATGCACGATATTGATGTGCCTGACAATTTAATACAGCAAGAATTATCTTTAATTAATCATGAATTAAGCAAAGAAGATGTAGAAAAAAATAAAAAAGATAGAGAAAAAATTGCAAAGAAAAGAATTAAACTTGGTCTTGTTTTAAATGAACTTGGTGAAAAAAATAATTTGAAAGTTGAAGAGCAGGAACTTAGAAATGAAATTCAAAAACAAATACAATCAATGCCGGGCCAGGAACAGCAAGTGATAGAATATTATAAAAATAATTCATCCGCTTCAACTAGATTAAGAGGATCTATTTATGAAGAAAAAATTATTAATTTAATAAAAGAAAAATCACAGCAAACGAAAAAAATAATTACTACAAATGAAGCAGAAAAGTTATTAAAAATAGAGCATGACAAACACCACGAACACAGTAAAAAAGATTCACACGATCATGCTACCAAAGATTCTGATTCTTCAAATGATAAAAAATCATCTAAAAAAACAAAAAAAACACTTAAATCATCAGTTAATAAGAAAAAAATTAGAAAAAAGTAATCATAAGTTGTATAACATCAATTAATTGATTCGTTATGCATGATAGAATTGAAGAAAATATGAATAATCTTATTCCCATGGTTGTTGAACAATCTAATAGGGGTGAGAGAGCTTATGACATTTATTCAAGGCTATTAAAAGAGCGTATAGTTTTTTTAGTTGGTCCAGTAAATGATAATATATCAACTTTGATAACTGCTCAGTTTTTATTTTTAGAATCTGAAAACCCCAAAAAAGAAATATCTTTTTACATTAATAGTCCTGGAGGGTTAGTAACTTCAGGTTTAGGAATTTATGATACAATGCAGTATATAAAACCACCGGTTTCTACTTTATGTATTGGACAGGCATCATCGATGGGATCTTTTTTATTAGCAGCTGGTGAAAAAGGAAAAAGATTTTCACTTCCTAATTCAAGAATTATGGTTCACCAACCTTCAGCTGGTTATCAAGGCCAGGCAACAGATATAGAAATTCACGCTAAAGAAATATTAGCACTTAAAGATAGGTTAAATAAAATCTACTCTAAGCATACCAAAAAAAGTGAGTCCGATATTAAAAAAGCTCTTGAAAGAGATAAATTCATGACACCAATTGAAGCAAAACAGTTCGGATTAATCGATGAAGTTGTAGAAAAAAGATCCTAAGACACTATATTTAATCACAACATACAACTTAAACTTGATAACCTTAAACATTAGTTTAATTTAAATTAAAGCGATTCGTTTTAAATTTTATGAGTGAAAAAAATAATAAAAATATACTGTATTGTTCTTTTTGTGGAAAAAGCCAACATGAGGTAAGAAAATTAATTGCAGGCCCTACAGTTTTTATCTGTGACGAATGTGTAGAACTTTGTATGGATATAATTAAGGAGGAAAATAAAGATTCATTCGTTAAAAATCAGGAAGGTGTACCTGCACCTAAAGAAATTTGTAAAGTTTTAGATGATTATGTTATAGGACAAACTTACGCAAAAGAAGTGTTGTCAGTAGCTGTTCATAATCACTACAAAAGATTAAATCATATTCCTAAAGGTGATAAAGACGTCGAATTGTCTAAATCAAATATTTTATTGGTTGGTCCAACCGGTTGTGGAAAAACATTATTAGCGCAAACTTTAGCTAGAATTATAGACGTACCTTTTACGATGGCTGACGCAACAACGTTAACAGAAGCTGGCTATGTTGGTGAAGATGTTGAAAACATAATTCTTAAATTACTGCAGGCAGCAGATTATAATGTTGAAAAAGCTCAACGTGGTATAGTTTATATTGATGAGGTAGATAAAATAAGCAGAAAATCTGAAAATCCTTCAATCACCAGAGATGTGTCAGGTGAAGGTGTCCAACAAGCCTTACTCAAGATAATGGAAGGAACAATAGCTAGCGTTCCTCCACAAGGAGGAAGAAAACATCCACAACAAGAATTTTTGCAAGTGGATACCACAAACATTTTATTCATTTGTGGTGGAGCATTTTCAGGATTAGATAAGGTTATTTCAAGAAGAGGAACCGAGACTTCAATTGGGTTTGGAGCTAATGTAAAACATTTTCAAGATCAGTCATCTGACGAGCTTATTAAAAATTTAGAACCTGAAGATTTGATTAAGTATGGACTAATACCTGAATTTGTTGGAAGAGTTCCAATTTTAGCTACGTTAGAAGAACTTGATGAAAAATCACTAGTAAAAATATTAGAAGAACCTAAAAATTCATTAATTAAACAATATAAAAAACTTTTTGAGTTTGAAAATGTAAAACTAGTTTTTAAAGACGAGGCTGTCAAAGAAATTGCAAAAAAAGCAATAAAAAAGAAAACTGGGGCTAGAGGACTACGATCTATCATAGAATCCTTGCTATTAAAAACTATGTTTAGTCTCCCAAGTATGGATGATGTTGAGGAAGTTGTTATAAATCAATCTGTTGTCAAAAATAACAGTGATCCTATGATTATCCACTCAAAAACTAAAAAAACTTCAGCAGCATAAAAAATTAGTTGATATATTTTTGATAATAACCATATACTAGGTAACATGAGTAAAAATGATTTTTTACCAACACTACCGCTACGAGATATAGTAGTTTTTCCTGGTATGATTGCGCCTTTATTTGTTGGACGTGATAAGTCAATTAAAGCATTAAACGAAGTAATGAAGACAAATAAAAAAATTGTTCTCGTTACTCAAAAAAATGCAGAAAAAGATGATCCATCTGAAAAAGATCTTTATTCTTATGGTTGTGAAAGTAAGGTTCTACAATTATTAAAATTACCAGATGGAACAGTAAAAGTTTTAATTGAAGGTACGGATAGAGTTAAAATATTAGAGTGTAAAAATGATAAAGATTATTTATTAACTTTAGTAGAAATTGTTAAAGATAAAATTGATGCACCTCAAGAAACAACAACAGCATTATTAACAGCTATTATTAGAAAACTTGAAAAATTAACAAATTCTAATAAGAAAATTTCATTAGAATTAATGACTGGCTTAAAACAACAAAAAAATCCTTCGTTAGTAGCTGATCATATTTCCGGACAATTAAATGTTTCAATTTTTGAAAAACAAAAATTATTAGAAATGTCCAATTTAAATACAAGATTAGAAAAGCTAATGGAACTGATAAACAATGAGGTAAATGTTATTTCTGTAGAAAAAAGAATAAGAGGTAGAGTAAAAAATCAAATGGAAAAAACCCAAAGAGAATATTACTTAAATGAACAGATGAAAGCTATTCAAAGAGAACTTGGGGAAATAGATGAAGGAAAAGATGAAACTGTACAATTACATAAATCAATAATTAAAGCTAAAATGACTAAAGAAGCTACAAAAAAATGTTTAGCTGAATTAAAAAAGTTAAAATCAATGAGTTCAATGTCAGCTGAAGCTACTGTAGTTAGAAATTACCTTGATTGGATGGTAGAGATACCTTGGGTAAATAAAGATACACAGACAGAAAAAATTAACCTTAATGAAGCAAAAGAAATTTTAGATAAAGACCATTATGGCCTTGATAAAGTAAAAGAAAGAATTTTAGAATATTTAGCTGTTCAAAAGAGAGTTGGAAAAATAAAAGGAGCCATACTGTGTCTTGTTGGCCCTCCTGGGGTTGGAAAAACTTCATTAGGAAAATCCATTGCTAGAGCAACCGGTAGAAAATTTGTTCGTATGTCACTTGGTGGCGTAAGAGATGAAGCTGAAATTAGAGGTCATAGAAGAACTTATATTGGATCATTGCCTGGAAAAATTATGCAATTAATGAAAAAAGCTGGAACAAAGAATCCACTTTTTTTACTAGATGAAATTGATAAAGTTGGCACAGACTATAGAGGGGACCCTTCTTCTGCTTTACTAGAAGCACTAGACCCAGAACAGAATAGTACATTTAATGATCATTATCTCGAAGTAGATTATGATTTATCCGATGTTATGTTTGTGACTACAGCTAATACTTTAAATATTTTACCTCCACTCTTAGATAGACTAGAGGTTATTAGAATACCTGGTTATACAGAAGACGAAAAAGTTAATATTGCAAATAATTATTTGATACCAAAACAAGTAAAAGATAACGGATTAAAAAATGGAGAATGGAGTTTTAATAATGATGTTCTTAAAGATATAATACAAAGCTACACAAAAGAGGCTGGAGTTAGAAATCTTGAAAGAGAAATTTCAAAAATTGCAAGAAAAACTGTTAAAAATATTTTAACCAATAGAATTAAAAAATTGGAAATTAATTCTACAAGCCTTCCAGATTATTTAGGAATTAAAAAATATAAACATGATGAAATGGAAACAGAAAATAAAGTTGGTGTAGTAACTGGGTTAGCATGGACTGAATTTGGTGGTGAAATATTAAAAATAGAATCAGCTGTAATGCCAGGAAAAGGAAAAATGCAAATTACAGGTAAGCTAGGTGATGTTATGCAAGAGTCCATTAAAGCAGCAAAATCGTATATTAGATCAAAATCTCTAGAGTTCGGTATTATTCCACCAATTTTTGAAAAAAAGGATTTTCACATTCATGTTCCGGAAGGAGCTACACCAAAAGACGGACCTTCAGCAGGTATAGCAATGGTAACTGCAATAGTTTCATCTATTACTGGAATACCTGTAAATAGAAAGATTGCTATGACAGGTGAGGTTACTCTCAGAGGTAATGTTTTACCTATAGGGGGCCTAAAGGAAAAACTTTTGGCTGCTCATAGATCTCGGATTCCTAAAATATTAATCCCTGAAGATAATAAAAAGGATTTAACTGATATACCAAAAAAAATTTTAGATGATTTAGAAATAGTAACAGTTAGTAATGTAGATGAAGTTTTAAAAATTGCCTTAACAAAAGAGCTCAAGCCTATTGAATGGATTGATGTTGATACTTTATCTAAATCAAAAAATCCTGAAAAACCTTCAACAAGCAGCACCCATTAAGCAGCAATCCATTTCTCATATTTTTTAAAATTTTCTCTTATATAGTCAGGTATTAGAGATAAATCTACTTTTTTTAGCGATTTAGAGCCTGTCCATTTAAAGTCTTTTTGATCAGCACTGTGATCATATAAAATCTTTCTATCACTAACCATTTTTTTTATATCATCTAATTTTAGACCACTATATTCAAAATCCTGATGATGCAAAAAGTTAGAAAATTTATTTTCAATATCTTCAGGTGTTTTTATATTTGTAAAATGCCATCCTCCATTATTAACAAAATGAATACTGCTATATTTAGTTTTAGAAAAAATTGTATCAAATCTCCAAAAGGGGTATTTTTTATTTTTCGTATCTCTTAGCCATTGTGGAGAAATTAAATGTTTTTTTCTACACGCTCTACTTCCTACCCATTTAATTCCTTCATGCAGTAAATTAAATTTATAAAAGAACATCTTTTGTCTAAAGCAAATTATTTTTTTATTTATTTTATCAAAATTTATTTCTTCTAAATTTGGTATCTCATCAACGTCATTTATTAATATTAAATCTTCTGCGTTAGCTTCTTTTAAACATTCAAGAGCCATTGTTCTTTGGTAATGTTCTCTTTTATTACTATTTCTTACAAGTTTTTGTCCCCTTGTATCAACTTGATCATTATCTTCTTTGTGAATAGCTTCAATACCAGGTGGATCATCATCTATTACTTTATAAATTATTTTATCCTTAAATTTAGAAAATTTATTAATATCAAAAATCAATTTTTTAGGTTTTCCGCTATGTAAATAGGTGGCTTCTGTAATAACAAATTTATCTACATATTTATTTAATACATTTAATCGGAGATCTAGCATCATCTCTTCATCAAAAAACATAAAACAGTCGTAGATTTTCATATATGATTGAAATTTTAATTTATTTAATATAAGTAAAGATTTGACTTTAATAAAGCACAATAGCAAGTATGTCTAAAAAAATCGTTATTACAGGTGGAATTGGTTATATAGGTACAGAGCTTTGTAAAATATACTCTGGATATAGTTGGAATAATGAAATTATAGTAATTGATAATAGATTTATATCAGAAAGAGTTAACCAATTAAGGAATTGGAACATTAATTTTGTTCATGGAGATATTTTAGATAAAGACCTAATTAATCAATATTGTAAAGACGCAGATATAGTTCATCATCTTGCAGGCATTACGGATGTGCCCAGAGTTAAAAATGAAAGCAGTGATGAAAAAGATAAAGAAATTAAATTAGTTGCAGAAAAAGGAACCCAAAATATACTTGATGCTATAAGCGATAAGTGCAAAATAATTCTTCCCTCAACACACGTAGTCTATGAAGGGATTGAAAAAGTTAAAAACAATATTCATGAAGATGAAGAAACAAACCCTAAACTTTCTTACGCAACATCAAAAGCTATTAATGAAAAGCAATTAAAAAAATCTGGAAAAAATTATATAATATTAAGATTAGGTTCAGTTTACGGATACTCCTCAGATACAGCACGAATTGACATTATGCCCAACCTCTTTTCAAAAATATCTTCTCAAAATGGGACTCTTAAGTTATTTGCTGGTGGTAGACAGGTTAAAAGTTTAGTTCCACTTATTGATGTAGCAAGATGTTTTAAATTTATGGAAGAAAGAGAAGATATTTCTTCAGAGTTATTTAATTTAACCAAAGACACCAAAACTGTAAAGGAAGTTGCGGAAATCTGTAAAAAACATAATTCAAAAGTAATTTTAAAAGAAACTAATGATGAAGTTCCTAATATGGGATTTTCTTTATCAAATAAAAAAATTTTAAATACAGGATTTAAATTTCTTTACGGATTGGATGAAAGCATTAAAGACATGATATCTAAATGGTCTAAACAAAACTTAATCAAGGATTTAGAACATGTTAGAGATGGAGCTAATGAATATATTGATTCAAGAGGGAAGATTAGCAATCATGAACTAACTGAACCGATAAATATGATAGGGTTAATAGATTCAAAAAAAGGAACAATTAGAGCTAATCATTATCATCCGCAGCAAGAACAAAAATGTTTATTTACCAAAGGTCAAATTATAGAGATATTTCAAGATATACTAAATCCCAACTCACCCAAAATTACACAAGTTGTAAATGAAGGACAGTTATCAATTATAAAACCTAATGTAGCGCACACAATGGTTTTTACTAAAGATACTACTTTTTTAAATTTAGTAAGAGGAGAAAGAGAACATGATAATTATGGAGTCACACATACTATCAAACACGTTTTTGTAGACGAGAAAGAAAGAGATTTATTGCTTAGCTGTTATAAATTTCGTTGCAGATCTTGCGATAGCACAAATTTAAAAAGAGTTATTTCATTAGGCTATCAACCTTTAGCCAATAACTTATTAAATAAAAAAGATGAGAAATGTGAATTATATCCATTAGAAGTTAATTATTGTGAAAAATGTCATAACTGCCAATTATCTGTAGCAGTTGATCCTAAAAAAATGTTTTCAAATTACTTATATATCTCATCAACATCAAAATCTTTTCGTGAACATTTTGTTAATGCTACAAAAAAATATATTAAAGACTTTAAATTATTGAAAAACACATCATACATAATCGATGTTGGAAGCAATGATGGAGTTGCACTAAAACCATTTAAAGACTTAGGTTTTAAAAAAATTTTAGGAATAGAGCCAGCTAAAAATTTATCAAAACTTGCAAATAAAAATAAAATTAAAACATTTAATGGGTTTTTAGAAAAAAGTAACTTAAGAAAAATTAAAAAAAATGCTGACTTGATTTTAGCTTCTAATGTTTTTGCTCACTCTGACAAGTTAAAGGAAATGGCAGAATGCATGTTTAAACTTTTAAGCAAAAATGGAACCATAATTATAGAAGTTCAGTATTTATTAAATACTTTAAAAGATTTAACTTTTGATAATATTTATCATGAACATTATAATTACTGGTCTTTAACTTCTTTAATTAATTTTTTTAACCAGTACGATTCTAAGATTTATAGAGCGGAAATGATTAATACTCATGGAGGATCTATAAGAATCTATATTAAAAAGAGTAAAAAAACGAAAATAGAAAGTAGTGTTAAAAAATTAGTTAAAGATGAAGAGAAGTTTGGTATTAAGAAATATCAAACTTATAAAGAATTTGCTGAAAAGGTATATAAAATTAGAAACAATGTAAGAAAAAACATTTTAAAACTTAAAAAGAATAATATCAAAATAATTGGTTATGGGTCTCCCGCAAAAGCAACCACAGCATTAAATTTTTTTGGTATTTCTAGTGAAATTGATAATATTGTTGAGGATAATAAACTTAAACATGGAAAGTTTGTTCCTGGAGTAAACATCCCAATTATATCTAAGGCTAAAATTAAAAATAAACCAGATTATGCCCTAGTTTTGGCATGGAACTTTTTTGATGAAATTAAAAAAAATAATAGTGATTTAGCTGATAAATTTATAAACATTAAAGATTTAGAGAAATAAATTTACTTTACTATTATCGTGCTGTAGAAAGTTTGGGAAAAGCTAACCGGGCGGTTAGCTCAGTTGGTAGAGCATCTCGTTTACACCGAGAGGGTCATAGGTTCGAGTCCTTTACCGCCCACCAGTGGGGGTGTAGCTCAGTTGGTTAGAGCGCCTGCCTGTCACGCAGGAGGTCGCCGGTTCGAGCCCGGTCACTCCCGCCACTAAATTAAACGATAATATTTAATAATATTATTAATCTACAACCATTTTTCCTTAATTTATGTTGTTAGTAATTTCTTTTGTGACAATCTCGTGGCTATAAGTGTGAAAAAAAAAGTTATATAATCAATGATAAAATGCTAACAGATTTTTTAAAAGATTATTTATCTATTATAATTTTCATTTTTCTTGCTTTAATTTTAAGCATTGGTTTTATTGTATTAAATTTCTTATTTTCACCAAAAAATCCTGATCCAGAGAAACTATCAGCGTATGAATGTGGATTTGAAGCTTTTAATGATTCTAGAATAGAGTTTGATATTAGATTTTACCTAGTAGCAATTTTATTTATTATTTTTGATTTAGAGATAGCATTTTTATTTCCATGGGCAATATCATTAGGCTCAATCGGAGCTTTAGGATTTTGGTCGATGATGATTTTTCTTTTTGTTTTAACAATCGGCTTCATTTATGAATGGAAAAAAGGAGCATTGGACTGGGATTAATATGAATATTTTAAACTTAAAAGAAAAAAAGATACCTGAAGAATTTAAAAAAATAGCAAAAGATTTTTCTGAACAAGGTTTTATTACTACTTCAACCAACAATCTAATTAACTGGGCAAGAACAGGATCACTTCATTGGATGACTTTTGGTTTAGCATGTTGCGCTGTAGAGATGATGCAAGCATCAATGCCTAGGTATGATCTAGAAAGATTTGGTGCCGCACCTAGAGCCTCACCTAGACAATCTGATGTAATGATAGTTGCTGGAACATTAACGAACAAAATGGCAGGACCACTTAGAAAAGTTTATGATCAAATGCCCGAACCAAGATATGTAATATCAATGGGAAGCTGTGCTAATGGTGGAGGTTATTATCATTATTCTTATTCAGTAGTAAGAGGATGTGATCGTATTGTACCTGTTGATATTTATGTTCCAGGCTGCCCACCTTCAGCAGAAGCTTTACTCTATGGTATTTTGCAGCTACAAAAAAAAATTAGAAGAGAAGGTAGTCTAGAAAGATAAAAAAATGTCCGAAACTATTATTGATTTAGAAAAAGTAGTAAATTCTGGTTTAACAACAGCTATAAAAAAATCAGAAATTATTTATAATCAACTTTCTATTACTCTTAATGATTATGGTGATCTTATTTCTTCAATTTTATTCTTGAAAACGAACGATAAATGTAGATTTAAGCAATTAATAGAAATTACAGCTGTAGATTACCCCGAAAGAGAAAAAAGATTTAAAATTGTTTATTTATTACTTAGCCATGAAAATAATTTAAGAATAATAGTTAATATGGATATTGACGAAAAAGTTGTATTGCCATCAATTACTAAAATTTTTCCTTCAGCAAATTGGATGGAAAGAGAAGTCTTTGATATGTATGGAATTTCATTTAAGGATCATCCAGACCTTAGAAGAATACTTACAGATTATGGTTTTGAAGGGTTTCCTCTTAGAAAAGATTTTCCTTTAACAGGACATACCCAAGTTAGGTATAGTGAAGATGAAAAAAAAGTTATTTCTGAACCTGTTAAATTAGATCAAGACTACAGAAATTTTGATTTTAATAGTCCTTGGACTGGAACTAAATATATTAAAACCGAATCAGAAAAAAATAAAGATAAAGATGAAAAAAAAAACTAAAACTATGAATTTAAATTTTGGACCTCAGCACCCAGCTGCGCATGGTGTATTAAGGTTAATACTTGAGTTGGATGGAGAAGTTGTGGAAAATATTGATCCACATATAGGCCTTTTACACAGAGGAACTGAAAAACTTATTGAGCATAAAACATACACCCAAGCTCTTCCATATTTTGATCGCCTTGACTATGTAGCCCCCATGAATCAAGAACACGCTTTTGCTTTAGCAATTGAAAGACTTTTAAATATAGAAGTCCCAATTAGAGGGCAATTTATTCGAGTTTTATTTTGTGAAATAGGAAGAATTTTAAGTCATCTTTTAAACATAACTACGCAAGCTCTTGATGTTGGTTCGCTTACTCCATCACTTTGGGGTTTTGAAGAACGTGAAACTTTGATGAGTTTTTATGAAAGAGTTTCAGGATCCAGGTTACATGCTAATTATTTTCGGCCAGGCGGAGTACATCAAGATTTACCACTTGGTCTAACAGATGATATTATTTTATTTTGTAATACTTTTCCTGAAGTCATCGATGATATTGAAAATCTACTAACAGATAATAGAATTTTTAAACAAAGAAATGTTGATATTGGAATTGTCACAAAACAAGAAGCTTTAGAACATAGTTTTTCTGGAGTTATGCTAAGAGGTTCTGGAGTTGCGTGGGACTTAAGAAAATCCCAACCATACGAATGTTATAGAGATTTTGATTTCAAAATCCCAATTGGCAAAAATGGAGATTGTTACGATCGTTATATTTGTAGGATTGAAGAAATGAAAGAGAGTATTAAAATTATTAAAGAATGTATTAAAAAAATGCCAAATGGACCAGTAAAATCTATAGATGGAAAAATAACACCTCCAAAAAAAGTAGACTTAAAAAATTCAATGGAAGCCTTAATACATCATTTTAAATTATTCTCAGAAGGTTTTCGTGTTCCAAAAGGTGAAGTTTATACATCAGTTGAAGCTCCAAAAGGTGAATTTGGAGTTTATCTCATATCTGATGGAAGCAATAAACCATATAAGTGCAAAATAAGAGCTCCTGGGTTTTCTCATTTACAAGCAATGAATTATTTATTGAAAGGCCACATGCTAGCTGATGTTCCTGCTGTTTTAGGTTCATTAGACATTGTTTTTGGAGAGGTAGATAGATGAGCATAAAAAAAATATCTAAGGTTCAGCCAAAATTATTTGAATTTAATGAAAATAATTTAAATAAAGTAAAAAAAGAAATTAAAAAATATCCAAAAGAAAGAAAAAGTAGTGCAGTTTTATCATTATTATATTTAGTTCAAAATCAGCATAATAATTGGATACCTTTAGTAGCAATAAAATATGTAGCTCAATTATTAAATATGCCGTACATCAAGGTTTATGAAGTGGTTACTTTTTATTCAATGTTTAATTTATCTCCCGTTGGAAAATATTTTGTTCAAGTTTGCACAACAACACCTTGCATGATTAGAGGTTCAAAAAAAATTATAGAAACCTGTAAAAAACATATTTCAATAAATCCTAACGAATTATCAGAAAATAAACTTTGTTCTTGGACTGAAGTTGAATGTCTTGGAGCATGTGTTAATGCACCAATGATGCAAATAAACCAAGATTATTTTGAGGACTTGAACGATAAAAAGTCTGAAGAAATAATTCTTAGTTTGTTACGTGATGAATTTCCAAAACCAGGATCAGCTAAGAATAGAAAAAATAATGCCCCAGAAAATGGAAAAACAACTTTATTAGAGATTAAAAATGCTTAAAGATACTGATAGAATATTTAAAAATTTATATAATGATTTAGGGTGGAAAATTAATTCTGCAATAGATGCTGGAGATTGGTCACAAACTAAAAATATTATTATTAAAGGAAAAGATTCAATTATCAAAGAAATTAAAGATTCAGATCTTCGTGGTAGAGGTGGGGCGGGTTTTCCAACTGGTTTAAAGTTATCTTTTGCCCCCAAAGTATTAGGATCTAGACCACATTACCTAGTAATTAATGCTGATGAATCAGAACCTGGAACTTGTAAAGATAGAGACATAATAAGATTTGAACCACAAAAACTTATTGAAGGTTGCTTAATAACTAGTTATGCGATTAACGCACACACTTGTTACATTTATATAAGAGGTGAGTATTATAGAGAAGGCCAAAGACTTCAAGAAGCTATTGATCAAGCCTATAAGAAAAATTTTTTAGGTAAAAATGCTTGTGACACAGGTTGGGATTTAGATATTTATATTCACTATGGAGCTGGTGCATATATTTGTGGTGAAGAAACAGCATTACTGGAAAGTATAGAAGGAAACAAAGGTCAACCAAGACTTAAACCACCTTTTCCTGCTCTTATCGGACTTTATGGATGTCCTACCATTGTCAATAATGTTGAAACAATAGCAGTTATTCCAACAATTCTGAGAAGAGGAGCTAAATGGTTTTCATCTTTGGGTAAACCCAAAAACACAGGAACAAAAATATTTTGTATTTCAGGTAATGTAAATAATCCATGTAATGTCGAAGAGGAAATGGGAATTCCTCTTAAAGAATTAATAGAGAAACATGCTGGAGGCGTTATAGGAGGGTGGAAAAATCTCCAAGCAGTCATACCTGGTGGATCCTCGATGCCTTTATTACCAAAAAATATATG
>Ga0209501_10004151_pt1 | contig 14092 bp, 11 predicted proteins | sample ArcticOcean_MG_C_4_FD_187434 | JGI IMG/M metagenome (GOLD analysis project Ga0209501, IMG submission 187434) | Marine microbial communities from western Arctic Ocean - ArcticOcean_MG_CB4_134 (SPAdes) (version 2) | ecosystem: Environmental > Aquatic > Marine > Oceanic | place: Arctic Ocean...
GATAAATACAAGGTCGACTGTCTGGTAATTGGAGGAGGAATCTCAGGTCTTGCCGTTGCAAGAAATCTATCTAGCCATTTTCAAGATATTTTCTTAATTGAAAAAAATCAACACCTAGGTCAAGAAACATCTAGTAGAAACTCAGAAGTAATCCATGCAGGAATTTACTACAAAAAAAATTCGTTGAAAGCTAAGTTATGCCTTGAAGGAAAGGAATTGCTGTACGAGTATTTAGAAAGGCAAAAAATTGATTACAAGAGATGTGGAAAATTTATTATCTCTACGACAGATGAAGAAACTACGGAACTAGAAAGAATAATGAATAATTCCATAGATTGTGAAATCTATGATTTAGAATTTAATAATTCCCAAATAAAAAATTATCCTTTTATTTATAGCAAGGAATCTTTGTTCTCTCCATCAACTGGTATCTTTGATAGTCACTCTTTTATGTCTTCTTTAAGAAGGGAATTTGAGCATAACGGAGGCAAGACCCTTCTGGGAAATGAATGCTTAAAAATTGAAATTACTCCAAAAGGCTTTGAACTTCTGATCCACGATCAAAATACAAAAGAAAAATTTATTTTAGAGGTCAAATTTTTAATTAATGCTGCTGGCCTAGCTGCGGTAGACATTGCAAATACCATTTATGAAGAAAAAAAGTTTAAAAATAAATTCATTAAAGGCGAATACTTTAATTACCTAGGAAAAGAAAAATTAGAGCATTTAATCTATCCTACACCAACTAAATACAGTATCGGGTTACATGCAACCATAGACTTAGGAAAAGGCATAAGATTTGGACCTTCTGCTTATGAAACCACAACTATTGATTACAATCATTCTGAAAAAGAAAAATACAAGTTTTATCAATCGGTAAGATCTTATTGGCCTAGTATAAAAGAGCAAGACCTGTCACCTGGATATACTGGTATTAGACCTACTCTAGAAGGGATAGACGACTTTATTGTTGATATAAATTCATTTAATGAAGGCGTTGTGGTTAATATACTAGGTTACTCCTCTCCTGGATTAACTTCTTCATTAGCTTTATCAAAATTAGTAGAGTCGCGTTTGTCCGATTATATAAATTAAAAGGTAGTAAATCTTCTCTTATAAATTGGAGCCAGCAACTCAAGGATTAAGAAAATTTCTACTTAGCCTAAGCGGGAAGTAATATGCTCATATGCCTCGTCTACACTGCTGGTCAGAAAAAAAAGATCTAAGTCTTTCCTGTCTATTACTCCATAATCAACTAAAGTTTCAAAATTAATTAATTTAGACCAATACTCTTCCCCAAAAAGGACTATCGGCTGATCTTTCTTAATTTTTCCAGTTTGGATGAGGGTAAGAATCTCAAAAAATTCATCCAAGGTTCCAAAACCACCAGGCATAATCACTAAAGCTTTAGCTAGATAAGAGAACCAAAATTTTCTTGTAAAGAAATAATGAAATTCAAAATTTAACTCTGGATCTACATATGGATTAGGACTATTTTCAAAAGGTAAGGAAATTCCTAGGGCAACAGATTTTGCTCCTGCCTCACTAGCACCTCGATTTGCTGCCCTCATGATTCCAGGACCTCCTCCTGAGCAAATGACATACTTTTGATCTGCCTGATTTAAATTCTTAGACCATTCTGACAGTCGTTTCGAAAGTATTCTCGTAGCATCGTAATATTCTGCTAATTTGAGACTTTTACTTCTTCCTTTATCAGATTCTGTCTTGTCGCTTGCCTCCTCTGGTGACGGCGCTCTTGCCGACCCAAAAATGACGATAGTGTTTTGTACGTTTTGTTCTTCAAATTGTTTTTTGGTATAAAGATATTCTGACAGGATCCTTAAAGTCCTAGCGTCTTTACTGTTTAAGAAATCTAGATTTTTGTAAGCTTTTTCTGGCTGGATGTCTTTTGTATGTTTTGTTTCATTCATAACTAAATTATACTCTCTTGAATACTCTTTAAGAGTAGAAATTATGTAAAAAAGCTATCCGTATTTGGTGAAGCTTCTGGTTAAAAATTAAAAAAAATGACAAAAAAAAATCTCTTACCAGTTGTAGCTATCTTTCTAACTTCTTTGTTATTCTTTCTACAGCACTTTGCCACTCAACCTCCAACTCCAATGGGATTAGAAACTCCTGAGAATCAATTCTCAGCTGTCAGAGCTCACAACATTTTAAAATCTCTTCTCAGAGAAAATAAACCACACCCCGTTGGTTCTGATCTTAATAGAGTTATTAAAGAGAGACTGAAGGGCGAGTTGGATAGATTAGAAATAGAACATCAAGAACAAAAAACCTGGGCTTGTGCTTCGAGATTTTCAAGTTGTGCAGAGGTGGAAAACCTAATAGCCATAATCCCAGGAAAAACGAATTCTCCATACTTAGCTATTATGGCCCATTACGATTCAGTACCCATGGCACCCGGTGCTGGAGATGATGGAGCTGGGGTGGTAGCAATCCTTGAAGTTGCTAGAGCTCTAAAACTAGAAGCACCATACAAGCATCCTATTATGTTAATCCTTACGGACGCTGAAGAGAGTGGACTAATTGGTGCTGAAGCTTTCTTTAATCAACATCCTCTTGCCAAAGAGGTTGGTATTGTTTTAAACATTGAAGGAAGTGGTTCTTCGGGAAGCAGCATGGTGCTTAGAACTTCCGACAAAAATGAATTATTAATAAAAAGCTATTCAAGTGAAAACACGAGTCCGTACGGGTTCTCTTTTGTAAAAGAGATCTTTAAGAGGATGCCAAATGATACTGATTTTAGCGTTGTTAACAGGGCTAATATTCCTGGGATAGATTTTGCGTTTGCTGGTGAAAGAAATCATTACCACACTCCAAATGACACAGTTGACAACATTGACCTAAGAACCATCCAGCACCACGGAGAAAATATCTTACCTTTATCTAGAAAACTAGCCTCCGTTGATTGGAATGATATGGGAGATGAATACATATACGGCGGAGAAATATACGGTTTTTGGACTCAATGGAAATCAAGTAATAGTGTATTTATTTGTATCTTCTCAGCTCTCTTATTAATTACAGCTCTTATTAAGTCTAAGACTAGTATAAAGAAAACAACTCTAGGAGTTATATTTTCTCCATTAATAATAACAACAACAATATTATCTGGTGTTGCAGGATTCTACCTATTGTCTTTTATTTCAGGGAATGTAATAAGTTGGCCTGGTATAGATTGGCCTTATCGTCTTTTATTAATTGGATCGACAACCATAGGTGCGCTTATAGGTACTGCAATTAGTAGAAGGTTTGTAAATCAACACGAAATGGTATTTGGATCTTGGTTATTTTGGTTAATATTAACTTTTGCTATCACTATTTTCTTACCGGATGCAGCCAATACATTTATTCTTCCGCTTGCCTTTGCAAGCATTTTAATCCTTCTTGCAACCCTTATAAAGGAAGAGAACAGGCTTATATTCTTACTTCTGACCCTTGTTGTTACGCTTCCGTTCACTTTGGGACTTATATTTTCTTTAGAACAAAGCCAAGGTTATAAGTTAGTTTGGGCGCTATTACCTTTTGCGGGGCTATACGCACTCATAATTGCCCCTTTCTTGTATTCTCTAAAAATTAAATCAGCTATCTCGTATGTTGGTGTAGTTACCTTTGTAGCTTTAATGACTGGAAGTTTTACAAATCTTTATACGGAGAAAAGACCTCAACATGTAAATATCCATTTTTATGAAGACCTTGATACGGGCAATTCTCATATTCATCTATCAGGTAATTACAAGAACGTTGCAGCAAATGATCCAGAACCTTTAATAGAACCTTTATCTTCGTACGTTGATACTCTAAATACGAAAGCCTTAATTCCGTTTACAAAAGATTACACATTTAGATACTGGGCGGAAACAAACTCCAGCGGATGGAAAGGTCCTTCAATAGAAAAAAAGGGAACGTTAAATAGCACTAAATCTATAAAACTTAATCTAAAAAGTAATAGGTCTGCAAGTAGAATGGTTTTGCTACTACCAAAAGAATCTAACTTACAATCATTTAACTTAGGCTCTTTAGAAATTAAGCCCTCTTTAAGTGCATGGGGCCTTTATAAAGGGCATTACGCTATCTTTTTGAATGGCATTTATGATAAGGAAGTTGAATTAACTCTTAATTTTGATACGGATCAAAAGGAAATAAATGGTTACCTTATAGATATAAGCACTAAACTTCCTAACCACCTAGATGATTTATATAAAGCGCGTTCGGGTATATTTTCACCCGTACACAGAGGGGATCAAGCTACGCTAATTAAGAGGATAAAATTCTAGGTTTAGAATTTCTTTTAAGCACGAATCTGTATCTCCGTTGTTTATAACAACATGGTCAGCATATCGTTTATACAGCTCCAGTCTCTCATTGTAAGTTTCTAAAAGACTTTGACCTGGTCCTCTAACTACTCCCCTTTCAGACAGGTTAAAAATACGCTCTGATATGGTCTCATATGATACCTCTAAGTATATTACCTCAGAATTCTCTCTTAAAAAATTCATGGCAGTATCAGATAAAACCGCACTACCTCCAGTAGCTAAGATAGTTTGATTAAAATTAACCGATAACAAGACTTCTTCTTCTATTTCTGTAAATGCTTTACGGCCATATTGATCAAGATAATTTTGTATAGTTTGATTAATTTTCTCTTCGATCTTTATATCTCCGTCAATAAAATTATAGGTTAATAGCTTTGCTAACCTCTTTCCTACAGTGGTTTTTCCAGCTCCTGCCATCCCTATTAATGTTATAGATCTATTCACTTGGCCTAGAATTATTCAATTTGATATTTAAAAACTTAATAATGTCGTTAGCAGTTCTTTTAGGGTCTTCATACATTGGTAAATGACCTGTTTCTAAATAAACCTTAACTTCTACATGTTTTATGTTCTTTTCAAAACTCTCAGAGCTTTCAACTCCGATAATATTATCTTCTTTACCGTGTATTACCAAAGTTGGTGCAGCAATTTTCTTAAATATCTCAGGTCCATACATCCGGTCTCTACTGCCAAAACCCATAGAAAGAATCGCTTTTCTTGAACCCTCAAGCAAGATTAAATCATGAAATTGTCTAGCGTATTCTTCGGTAGCTAGCTCTTGATTAAAAACAGATGTTTTAAGCCCCTGGGTAGCAAAGAATTTAGGCGTGTAATAGATAAGAGATTTTTTTATTATACTAGAACCCATCAATCTCCATACAATTGGTGAATTATCTTTTCTTTGTTCAAATCTATCTCTGTCTTCTCTTGTCATGACGCCACTTGAAGCCAGTAATATTAAACCCTCAACCTTATTTGGGTATTCAATAGCATACCTCCAGGCTACTCCACCTCCCATAGAGTTTCCTGCTATAGAAAATTTATTTATACCTAAGTAATTTGTTATAGAAGTAACAGTATCCATATAGCTACTTGTAGTGTAATTGCCAGAAGGTATAGCACCTGTAAGCCCAAAACCGGGTAAATCTAAGCTAACAAGCCTAAAATCATTAGCCAACAAAGGCACTAGTCTTTCAAAATTTAATAAAGAGCCATTAAAACCATGCAATAAAATAATTACAGGTTTATTAACTTCTCCTTCATCACGGAAATGAATTCTAGCTCCATCAGGTAAATCAAGAAACTGAGAGGCGCCGGTTGCGTATTTAGTCTCTAACTTTTCTCTTGGAATATCGAAGTAAATTCCTGTATAGGTTAAAACACCAATGGTAAGCAATAATAATAGACTTACGGTCTTTAAGATTTTTTTCATTTTGAAAGGCGAACACACCAAACTTCTTCAGTTGGCCATTTACTAGCCCATTCAGCATTTGCCCAAGCATACCTAGTTTTAGATTCCGGCGAAGCACCGAGTTCTAAAAGACGTTCAATGACAAATCCATTATCAATAAGAAGTTTTATCCATTCTCCGTGCGGCAGATGAAACTCAACTTCAGTTGATGAGAATTCCCATTGAGTCTTATAAAGCCCTAGATAAGGTCGCTGTAATTGTTCCGACATAGGCACACTATCATCCTCTTCATCTGGCTCACAACAGATAGCAAAAGCATGATTTGTCATGAATACTAATTGAGAGCCTGGTTTTAGCACTCTTGCTGCCTCTGGGATCCATTCGTAAGGGTCAGCCCATAAAGAAGCCCCATATTCTGATATAGCGAAATCAAAGCAAGAATCAGGAAATGGTAGTTGCTCTCCAAAACCTTCAACAAATTTAACCCCTAGTTGATGCTCTTTTTCTAATTGTCTTGCCGTTTTAAGCTGATTTGGGGTGGGATCAATACCAACGACTTCAGCACCTCTTCTTGTCATCCAAGAGGAAACATATCCGGTTCCGCACCCTATCTCAATACATTTCATTCCTTTTAAATTATTTGGTAGAAGATTTAGTTTTGATTCGGGTATTTGCCAAATACCCCATAGAGGGTTATCAGATTTCCAGCCTTTTTCAGCGGGTTCTTTATAGCTTTCTGCAAATTGTTGCCAAGCTTCTCTATTTAAGATTTGGTGATCTTTAAGGGTCATTTTTATAGACTACACTCATAATAAGTAGAAAAGGAAGTATTGATTTTACTAAACTTAAAAAGTTGATGGATCTTATGGTTAGTTTTTTTTATTCTTCCTTATAAGTTCTTGGCAAGCCTGAGGGGTAACTTGTATATTTAAATTCAACAGGCTCTTTTGTTATGACTCCTTCACTACATGCTTTATGTGTAACATGCTTTCCAGTCCCTACAGTCTCATCTCCTTCTAAAATTTTAATTTTACATACACTGCATTTACTCATACTTAAACCTCTAAGTTGCCAACGCAATATATTCTCATTGCATACAATTTAAAGGGCCGTTATACAAGTGTGCCATTTTCAGTCATCCATTCCATAAATGGCTTGATATGGATAGCAAGCTCTCCCTCGGTGAAACTAGCACCATTGTCTACATGCACAATCCTATGTTTAATCTTCCATTCTCCTGCTATTTTTTTTAGCGTACTCTCATACCACCCTGAAATAAACGTGTGTACCTTCTCCGACCGACTTAGCATACCCGCCAATGTGCACCGATGCGTAGCATTATCTCCCTCTATATTTACAAGGTGATTGGTCTGGACATGACGGGTACCAGAAAGTAAACGAATATGCGCATGGATAAAATCCTGCAATGCCGGACGACCCGCAAACTGTATCCGATTTCCATCGGTTTCTACCTCAAAAATACCATCCTCGGTAAAACATTCGACCCAGCCGTCAGCGTCATATTCGTCGCCAGCATGAGCGTAACGTGCAAAGACATCTTCAATCGCAAGACGCTCTAATAACAAATTTTCATTGGTCATGCCCATTTATCTTCAAGTTTTAATTACTGTATCTTAATACGTCTTGTATTCATGTTCAAAAATAGTATGAGAATAACCAGAAGAAGCTGTGGTAGAGATGACGGATCTAGCTCTTGCTAGAAAAAGATTTTCTAAAAACTAAATTTAGTGAATTACTAAGTTCCATTTGAGGGCCATTGAGCTTCTGTTTTATCGGAATAACTAACTCTAAACCTATGCTATTTCCAGACCCTATTTTGAGCAACCTATTAACGCCTATGGCTACCTCATAAGTCTTTCCACCATAGTTTTTAGGGTTTGAAGTTTGCACTGGTGCCATAATTTTAGGATCTCTTCCTTCTAAAGAATCTTGATATAAGAAACTACCTCTTAAAGACAAAGATAATTGATCGGATAAATCATTACTAATCCAAATATTTAGGGCCAAACTGTTTCCAAAATTCCATGCTTTTTTGCTTATGGCTTGTTTATTTTTTATCTGACTACCGTAAGACCAGTCCCTATCTCTTTTTGTAAACGTCATTGCTGAAATAAGAGCAGTTGATTTATCACCTGTCTGCATTGAATAAGGAAAACGAGCATTCATCTTCATACTCATAGGATTAAGAATTTCACCTTCAACATCATTAGGTCCGATTGATTTTTCTAATCCAACTTCTATGTGTAATTTATAAGCTTTCGTTTCTTTAATCTTAATTAAAGAAGATATGATAAAACTAGAAAAGTCAGTGGTTTGAGTACTAAAAGAGCCAACTAATGATCTATCTGCCATAGCCTCATAGGTATTTAGACTCATATTTTTACTGAGGTAAGTAGCCATAAGCATTAAAGTGTATCTATCGCTTAAGCCATACATCCCTTCTAGCATTGTCATGTCCATGTTCATTTTTTTTGGAACAACGCTTAATTTCGGAAGTGTAGAACCATTATGATAAGGATTAGGTAAAGAAATAATTTCTTGATCTGAAAGCCTTGTACCAAGATTACTATTTTTCTTCATGCTCATCCTCATTTGCTTAATGGAGAACATAAACTGGCCTTTCTTATGGTACTCACCTCCCATAATTCCTGAAGGAGAATGATGAGATGCTTTGTGCATTCCATGACCTTTCATATGAGAGTGATCCATCTTCATTTCTTCAGAAAGAAGGTTTGTGGATAAACAGAATACTAATGTAAAGAAAAAAGCGTAAGGAAAGAGATGTTTTTTTTGTAACATACTAAATATCCTAGCAAAAAGTAGTGGGGCTAGTGGTTAAATTTGGAACCACTAAATTGTTCATTGAATAAATATTGATTCCTTCTCAAAACAAACCTCTTTCATTAAAGTAGCTATTCATTCCATTCTTCAGCATAAAAATCTTTTAAGACATTGAATGCTAATTTTTTATTGCCCTCTTCATCTACTAACCCTTTGCGATTATAAAAATCTTGAATACCAGCTAATGGCCTTAACATAGCCCTAAAATCTTTGAGAATCCAAGGCGTTACCCCTTGGATCTGAGAATTTTTTAAGATCATTTTTAATTGAGCTTTATAAACTAGTTCTTGATATTCCTCCGACCAAATCTTGCCTTCATTATGCAAACCAAATTTTGCACCTGCACCAAATTCAGAGATATGAATGGGTTTATCAAAAGTTGATGTAATCTCAATGGTTGGTATAAGTTCAAACATAAGCTTCCTTAAAGTACTTTCTTTGACCTTTAATTGATCTGCAAAGACTAAAGAGTAGTACCACCCAAAATACTCGTTATACGAGATCAAATCTACGAGCTCCCCCAGAGGATCGTTGACTTCAATCTTAAATTTAACTTTAGTTTTTGAATCCAATCCAGCCTCTTTCAGAAGCGACTTAAAGATCATCTTTTCTTTATCACTAACTTCAGGAGAATTTACTCCCAAACTACAAAGAGCAAGAATCAACTCTTGTAATTCTCCTCTATCCCCTGAGAGCAAGGCGGCAGTTGTAAGTCTTGAGCTATCTAGATTTCTTACCTTACTAATAACTTCTCCCAGGAAATTCATTCTTGAAGATGAAAAAGGAGTTTCATTAGCCACCGACCAAACTATTACCGAACCTCTATTCCAGTCCCTCTGAATTAACCTTATAACTTGATCCATAGCTATCTCTAAGGTTTCAGGGTTATTCCAATCAATATTCCAGTAAATAGGAATCTCCTCCCATAACATTAATCCCAAAGAATCAGCTACTTTTGCAAGTTGTCTGGAATATGGGTAATGGGCTGCTCTTACAAAATTTGCATTTAAACTTTTTGCAGTTTCAAGTAGATCTTTAAAATGATCTGATGAAAAAGCTGGTCCTGGCAGACCAATCGGCTCTGAATGCATTGAAATACCCTTCAATTTGATAGGTTTTCCATTTAGTAAGATTTTCTTTCCTTCTATTTCTATAGTTCTAAAACCAATACTATCTGAAATAGAATCATGCTGAGTTGAAACAATTACCTTGTAAAGCTTTGGTTCTTCTGGGGTCCATAGCTTTGGGTTAATGATAAAACTATCAGATACATAACTATTTTTATTAAATTTAAAAGACTTAATAAAGCCTAGTTCTGGAATTGAAATTTTTAGCCTCTCGCCATCTTGATTAAATGATCCTTGAGCTTTAACTTCAACTCTACCTGTTTCGCGATCTATCAATTGCAGGAAAATATTATTGATGAATTTTTTTGGTGTTGAGATGAGATAAACATCATCAATAAGGCCTCCATACGGCCACCAGTCTGTCCTTTGAGTTGGTATAGTTGATTTGGTTAAGGAATTATTAACTTGAACAATAATAAAATTATCTCCCTCAACAAGATAGTTGCTTGCCTCAAAATTAAAAGGGACGTAACCACCAATAAATTCGCCCACTGAATGGCCATTTAAAAAAACCTTGGTTCTAAAATTGCTCCCCCCAAAATACAAATGAGCTAATGAGTTACTTGAAGGAGTAAAAGTAAATTTTTTGTAAAACCAAACTGATCCTCTATAGAAAAAGAGCTTTTCATCTTGAGAATTCCAAGCCCCTGGAACTTGCAATTGCTTAGCTTTTTCAAAGTTATATTCAATTAACTCCATACCATCTTTTTGTATCTTATTTTTTGGGAAACCTCCAAAAATAGATTCGGGCAACCCATTATCCATTGGGTCAACAATATAATTCCAAGTCCCGTTAAGACTTTGCTTACTTCTTGAATCAATCCATCCAATTAATTGATCTGCTTTTTGATATTCTGGACCTGTGCGACTGAGAAGATTTTCTTCATCACCTGTATTTGCGAACCCCTCATTAGTTATAAGGAGACAAAGAACTATCAGTAATCTTTTCACCTTTCTATTTATAACAGATTTATCGATTATTCCAAATTGGATTAAGTGGTGGACCTTCTCGTTAAGAATTGGAACCACCTACTTCCTAAGTTTATCTACCTTCATGAACATGTGAAGGGCAACTTATGAAGTAGGAAATAAAAAAAAGTTGAAAGATTAAAGATGTGTATCTAAATAAATATTGTATCTTATTAAGATACAATATTAATTGAATGCTTATGACGCTAAATATCCCTAAATGTATGGTTACGTCAATAGTTTTATTCTTATTGATGTCTTGTGGTAATAATTCTTCAATAAACGAACCATTAACTATAAATGACAAAGAGAATTCTCTTTATACGGATTTAATGTGGGAGGAGGAAACCCCTGCAAATGTTGGAATTGACCCTGCCCTTCTTGAGAATTCTTTTATTTATGCACTTGCAGATGAAACATATACGCAGGCAGCCATAATAATAAAGGACGAAAAACTAATTTATGAAAAATACAGAGGTTTGGAGACAAAGGAATTAGCTTTTTGGAATCAGTCTTTGACTGAAGTCTTAGAGCTAGGAATGGAAATTCCACAAGAACTTCAAGACGAATTTATTAATAGAGATCGATTTAGCCTCACAACTTCTTGGTCAATCGCAAAATCATTTGTTAGCATTTTAATAGGTATAGCCATAGATCAAGGCTATATAGAATCAGTAGATGAAAGCGCATCGACCTATATTACAGAATGGTCTAATGATAATAGAAATCAGATTACTGTAAAAAATCTACTAGATATGAGATCTGGGCTGCCGGGTCTATGTGCTACTGGTTCTCAACCAAATTATGAACTTGAGGTGTGCCCTTATTCAGTACATTGGTCAGGAGGTAACCTAACTCCTGTTCAAAATCAGTTAGATGCTTGTATTAATAGAGAAATTGCTGAAACTGGAATAGTTCAATCTTGGTATTCTAGTGAACGTACATGGGAAAAAGATTATTTACTCTATAGCAACTGTGAAGCACAGGTTCTAGGTGAACTTCTTTTTAGAGCAACTGGTAAAGATCTCCAATCTTATGCGGACATTAATCTATTCTCCAAGATAGGATTTGAGGGTCATTGGTGGAGAGATAACGAGAATAACGGACAATCAAATGGTAACTATCTAGCGTATTGTTGTTTAGATGCTACAGCTAGAGATTTTGCTAAATTTGGTCAGTTAATTCTTAATAATGGCTCGTGGGGTAATGAACAAATTGTATCTTCATCTTATGTTGAAAAGATAAAAAGAATAGGCCTTGACTCTGTTGTTGAAGAAGATGGATCGTATTATAGCTATGGCATGTTTTTTTGGACACTTGGTCCTACCCAGCAAGAAGATGAGACAGATTTTCCACCAGCTAATAAGATTCTCCTAATGTGGGGATATGATGGTCAGTATATTATTTTAGACATTGAAAATAATATGGTTCTTGTAAGAAACAGTCTTTACTACCCTATGCAGTTTGCTTCATTTGATAGAAAGATGATTGCTACTGGAGATTTAAATACTATTAATTATCCACAAACTCTACCTGTTGGTTGGTTTGGGAATTATTCGTCTTTTAGTCCTTCAGTTTTTTTATACTTAGTATCAAAGTCATTGAATAAATGAATAATTTCTCTATAAGCTTTTACTTAAAGCAGAGAAAGAATCAGAAGCAATTTCAAGAATGTTCTCTAAATCTTCTTTGTCATGAGTAGTAGAGATGAAATGGTTATGATAATTCACCATGTACAAACCACGTTTTAAACATTCATCTATCCAAGAATTATGAATCCTGATATCCACATTGTTCAAGCGAAAATAAGGCATAGTAGGAACTCCAGAAACTACTAGATCAAATTTATTCTCCTGAGCAACTTTTACTAATCCACTTTTAAGATTATTTCCAAATTCTTCCATTTTATTTACTGCATCTATTCTTTGTAATTCCAGCAAGGTTGCTTTGGCAGCCGCCATAGGGGCGGCATTAAAGAACTGTGTCCCTGAAAAGTAAACTGCTTCTGCTGATTTCTTTAAGTGGTTAGCTCCTACCAAGGCTGAGATTGGATATCCATTACCCATGGCCTTTCCTAAACAAACAAGGTCCGGATTGAACCCATAGGCTACATTTGATCCCGCTAGATTGATTCTGAATCCTGCCCTTACATCGTCAACAATAAGAACAATTCCATTCTGCCTGCAAAGAGACTCTACTTTCTGCCAATATTGATCTTCAGGTAAAACGTTATCCTTAAGAACGGGATGGTGATAAGGAGATGAAATAAAACAAGCAATTTGATTGGTATTCTCAGAGATGGCTCTTTCTAATTCATCTATTGCATTCCATTCAATACTTATTATTTCATTGGTATCCGAAGGGATGGTGCCAGGACTGTTATTTCTTTGCATCCAAGACGCTACTCCATGGTAGCCATCATTAATCTTAATTATTTTTTCTCTTCCGGTTTCAGCCCTAGCTACCATTATTGCTAAAGAAGTACTGTCTCCGCCATTTTTACCAAAAAGAGCCCAATCGGCAACAGCAACCATATCAACAAGAGTTTCTGCCAATTCAACCATCACTGGAGAAGCCAAACTAACTGTATTACCGAGATCGTATTGTTGCTGGGCAGCTCTATCCACAACAGGATTGTTATAGCCCAAGATCATGGGGCCATATGCGCACATCAGGTCTATGAATTTATTTCCATCAACATCCCAAAAATAAGAATCTTTAGCTTTTGAAAAAAACTTAGGAGCCGACTTGCCAACTGCATACTTATAATGCCCAAAAATTCCTCCTGGAATTACAGCCTTTGCTTTCAAAAAGAGTTCGTCAGATTTAGTTAACTTATTATTTTCTTTTGACATTAACAAATTAAAACAGTTTTCTTTGTAAATGAGAAATTATTCATAGCAGAGCTTCTGGTTAAGAATTGGAACCACCTACTCCCTAAGTTTATCTACCTCCATAAGTATGTTCAATGCAGTCCAAGAAGACTAGAATTAAATTCTATAACTTATGAAACTTAAAACTCTATTACTTATCTCATTCATTCTTTCTATGAATCTTTCTTCGCTGGAAAAACAAAGCGATAAATTAAGAATTCTCGTCTATAACACTCATGGACTTCCTGAGATATTTATAAATGATAATCCAAAAAAGCGTTTTCCAATCATAGGTGAAAAAACTCAAGACTATAATATCTCTTTGCTGCAAGAAGACTATTCACATCATGAAGAATTATCATCTGGTTTAGCTAAAAAAAGCATAGCTATTCGTGGTGGGATGGGTAGCCGTTTATTATGCCCTTTCTGTACTGGTTCAGGATTAACTTCTGTATTCAATCTACCTGAAAACTGGATCGTAGAAGTTGAGAATGAAACTTATCAAACTTGTTC
>Ga0209501_10004152_pt1 | contig 14090 bp, 12 predicted proteins | sample ArcticOcean_MG_C_4_FD_187434 | JGI IMG/M metagenome (GOLD analysis project Ga0209501, IMG submission 187434) | Marine microbial communities from western Arctic Ocean - ArcticOcean_MG_CB4_134 (SPAdes) (version 2) | ecosystem: Environmental > Aquatic > Marine > Oceanic | place: Arctic Ocean...
TAGTGCAGAGATAGATGCCGCGCAAGCTTTGAGGTATAAAGTTTTTTATGAAGAAATGTCCGCTAAACCTACTAGCGAAATGTTAGTTGCTAAAAGAGATTATGATAAATTTGACGAATATTGGGATCATTTATTAGTTTTAGATCATTCAAAAAACAAAATTATAGACAAAGTTATTGGTACTTATCGCTTAAATAGAAAAAGCCAGGCAAAAAATAATACAGGTTTTTACTCTTCTGGGGAGTATGATATCCAGAGTTTATTAAGCTATCCTGGAGAAATTTTAGAATTAGGTCGTTCTTGCGTAGATTCAAAATATAGAAACGGTCAAACTATGCAGTTATTATGGAGGGGTATCGCTAATTATGTATTTTATTATGATATTAAGATTATGTTTGGATGTGCTAGTTTTCCAGAAGTTTCGCATAATTTAATTAAACTTCCTTTATCTTATTTGCATCACTACCATTTAGCTCCGAAAAAGATTAGACCTGTAGCTCTCAATGATAGATACATTAATATGAATTCTTTTCCTAAAGAAGATATTAATGTAAAAGAGGCTAGACGCTTAGTCCCTCCCTTAGTAAAGGGCTATTTAAGGGTAGGTGCGTATATTGGAGATGGAGCTGTTTTGGATCAACAATTTGGAACCACTGATATAGTTATAGTGCTTAAAACAGACCAAGTTACACGCAGATATAGGTCTCATTATGAATTAGATAAACCGGATATAACTATATTGTGAAAATATTAAATTTTATTGTATATTTTTGCTTATTTTTAAGGTGTTTAATCAAATTATTATTAGTTCTTATTTGGCTTTTTTTAACAATAATTCTTTTAATAATTCTTAAGCCTCTCAATATTTCTATATATAAAAGCCTACCAAGGTATTTTCATATAGGTTTTTTAAAGATTTTAAATATTAAGGTTAATTTAATAGGAAATATTCACAAAGAAAAACCAGGTTTATTAGTTTCAAACCATGCATCCTGGATAGATATTTCTATATTATCTACTTTAACTAATATTAGTTTTATAGCTAAATCAGAAGTTTCTAAATGGCCATTTTTTGGTTTTTTAGCCAGATTACAAGACACTATTTTTGTGGAGAGGCGGGCCATGAAGGCAGCAAAACAAAAAGTAGAAATAAATAATGTTTTATTGAAGGGCAAAAGACTTGTTTTGTTTCCTGAAGGAACTTCTTCAGATGGGAATAGGGTATTAAAATTTAAGTCTTCCTTGTTTTCTGTTGCAGAAAATAAGAAAAATTATTTAATACAAGCAGTTACTATTTGTTACAAAGGCGTAAATGGTTTGCCAATGTCTAGAAGTGAGAGACCCTTTATTGCTTGGTGGGGTAATATGGACTTAATTAATCATTTATGGAATATTTTAAAGTTAAATAATGTAGATATTTTAGTAATTGCTCATCAACCTATAGAAAATGTATTTGATAGAAAAACCATTTCTAAACTTGCCTGGATGCAAGTTTCCCATGGCATGGGCTTGGCACTTTCTGGAAGACCTAAATCATTAAATTATAATGAATCCATATTTGAGGCAGTTTGATGATATTAATAAATATTATTCAAGCTATTTTTAAAATTTTCAAGCTTGCTAATTAAATATGAAAAAAATTTATATTAAAACTTATGGTTGCCAGATGAATGTTTATGATTCAGAAAGAATGTATGAGCTGATGCAGCCTCATGGATATATTGTAACTAATAATTATGATGACGCTGATTTAATAATTTTAAACACTTGTCATATAAGAGAAAAAGCTGCTGAAAAAATATATTCAGAATTAGGAAGAATTGCCCCATATAAAATTAATTTATATAAGAAAGGCAAAAAATTAAATATTGTTGTAGCTGGATGTGTAGCGCAGGCTGAAGGTAAAGAAATCATTAAACGACAACCAATGGTAGATATAGTCGTTGGTCCACAAACCTATCATCGTCTTCCAGAATTATTGAATACTATATCTAATACATCTGAAAGAATAGTGGACACAGATTTTCCAATTGAAAATAAGTTTGATGAATTACAAAAGTTAAGAAACATTAATAATCCTGTAGCATTTTTAAGTATTCAAGAAGGGTGTGATAAGTTTTGTAGTTTCTGTGTTGTGCCCTATACTAGAGGAGCCGAGTATTCTAGGCCAGTTAAGGATATTATTATAGAAGCTAAAGATTTAATTAAACAAGGAGCAAAAGAAATATGTTTATTAGGTCAAAATGTAAATGCTTATCATGGTGAGTATAATAATACAGTTCTTTCACTAGACAAGCTTATATTTGAAATAGCTAATTTAGAAGGAATACAGAGAATTCGTTATATGACATCTCATCCCGCTGATATGACGGAAGGTTTAATAAAAGCCCATGGAGAGGTAGAAGCTTTAATGCCATATTTGCATCTTCCTGTTCAATCTGGAGATGATCAAGTATTAAAAGCTATGAATAGAAAATACAATTCCACAGAGTATTTAAGTATAATTGAAAAATTAAGAGATGTTAGACCTGATATAGCATTTTCTTCAGATATTATTGTGGGCTTTCCTGGAGAAACTGATCGGTCATTTGAAAATACTTTAAATTTAGTAGAGCAAGTAAATTACTCACAAGCTTATTCCTTTAAATATTCTAGAAGACCAGGTACGCCTGGTTCTATTATGCAAGGACAAGTTTCAGAAGATATAAAAACAGAGAGACTTTTGGCTTTACAAGAAATTCTGGATATTCAACAATGTGAATTTAATAGTGCCTTTATTGGGAAAAGTATGGAAGTATTAATAGAAAGAAGAAGAAGAAAAGATAATCTATTAGTAGGAAAAAGCCCTTATATGCAAGCAGTTCATTTGTTAGAAGATAAATATGATATAGGAAATATATTAAGAGTTAACGTTTTTGCAGCAGATAAAAATAGTTTAAAAGCAAAGTCTGTTCAATTATTATCCAAGGCCGCTAATTGAAGAACTCACAAAATAATATTGATGAAAATATAGTAATTTCTTTTAATAATCAAAAACTAATTCCTGATTTATTTGGTCAATTTGATAAAAATTTACGTAGAATAGAATATTTGTTAAATGTTAATTTGCATGGAAGGGGAAAAAATGTTTCTATTTCTGGAGAAAAAATACATTTAGCCAAAAATGTTTTAAATGACTTATATGGACAGCTTAAGAAAGGTTTTGACATTGGTTTTGAGGAAGTTGATGCTAGTATCAGGATGAATAGTGAAAAAAATAATTATATAGAAAAGACTGCAGTTGATATTCCTATCATTAGAACAGAGAAAAAAATAGTTAGAGCTAGAACTCATACACAAAATGAATATATTAATGCATTAAATGCATCAGAATTAACTTTTGGAGTAGGTCCAGCTGGAACTGGAAAAACATATTTACCTGTAGCACATGCAGTAGAAATGTTAGAAAAAGAAGAAGTATCAAAGATAATTTTGTCTCGTCCTGCAGTAGAAGCCGGGGAAAAACTAGGTTTTTTGCCAGGGGATCTAAAGGATAAAGTTGACCCATATTTAAGGCCACTTTATGATGCTTTAGAAGATGTTTTGTCTTTTAAAAAGATAGAAAAATATATGGAAATTGGGGTTATAGAAATTGCTCCTTTAGCTTTTATGAGAGGAAGAACTTTATCCAATGCCTATATTATTTTAGATGAAGCACAAAATACTAGTAAAATGCAAATGAAGATGTTTCTTACTCGGTTAGGCTTTAATTCAAGGATGGTCATTACTGGAGATATCACTCAAATAGACCTTCCAAATAATATTACTTCTGGTTTATCTGAAGCTTTAAAAGTAACTCATTTTATTAAGGATAAAGTGTGTCAAATTTATTTTGATGATCAAGATGTTGTGAGGCACCCATTAGTTCAAAAAATAGTAAAAGCTTATGAAAAGGCAGAAAAGTCTATTAATGTACCAAGATAAAATGCTTGTAAATTTTGATTTGGTTAGTAAAAAATGGGATAAGTTATTGGCTTATGGGCTTTCATACGAAGCTATTAATATCACTTTAGAAAAATGTAAAATGTTAAATTCTGAACTTACTATTAGGTTAACAAGTGATAAAGAGATGGCATCATTAAATAAAAAGTGGCGTAATAAAAATAAGACTACTAATGTTTTAGCCTTTCCTAATAATTATAGTATATCTCTAGATAAAAAACTAACCTATATTGGAGATATTCTTGTTTCTTATGGAGAAGTCAAACGCGAATCTATAAATAGAAATATTTCTTTTATAGACCATTTGGTTCATTTAATTGTTCATGGAGTTTTACATTTATGTGGTTATAATCATATTAGTGATTCGGATGAAAAAATAATGATAAGTTATGAAAAATTAATTTTAGCAAAGGTCGGAATCAGAGATCCTTATATTAAATACAATTAGTCATGGAAAATAAATGATTACTAATAAATTTAGTGCTTTTAACAAATTATTTTTAAGAAAAAATAAAAAAAAAATTGATTTAGAAAGCACAAGAGGTGAAGTTAGGTCTCTAGGCAAACAAGCGGGCTTGTCTTACTCTGAAAGAGTTATGCTTGATAATGTAATAGGCTTTTCTTCCATTGAAGTAGAAGAAGCAATGGTGCCCAGGGCAGATATAGTTGCTGTATCAGAAACAATTACTTTAGAAGACTGTATTACTATTTTTAGAAAAGCATCTCATTCTAGGTTGCCAGTATTTAAGGGAACTTTAGATGAAATTATTGGAATGGTTCACGTTAAAGATATCCTTGCCTATTGGAATGTTGAAAAAGATTTTTTATTAAAAAATATTATAAGAAAAGTAATTATTTCCACACCTTCTACCCCTATATCTGTTTTATTTCAAGAAATGAGAAGTACTAAAATTCACCTATCCATTGTTGTTGATGAACATGGAGGAACGGATGGGTTAATAACTATTGAAGATTTATTAGAAGAAATTACAGGAGAAATAGAAGATGAACATGATACAAATTATAATCTTATTTTAAGTAATGATGAAGATAATTCAATAATGGTAGATGCAAGAATACCAATAACTGAGTTAGAAAAATATTATAACTGTACTTTGACAAATGCATCAATGGATGTAGATACATTAGGAGGCTTAATTTTTTATTTTGAAAAGAGTATACCTGAAATTGGTAAGCAGATTAAACATGCTAATGGCTTAATTTTTAAGATAATGGAAGCTGACTTGAGGAGAATTAAAAAAATTAAAGTTTCAGGTTCTCTTAAAGTATAAAAAATTGATTATTAAAAATATAATAAAGTATTTTAACAAATTATTTTTTATACAAGTTTTATCTTTATTTTTTTTAGGTTGTTTAAGTGGCCTAGTTTTTAGTTCAAATTTAATATTACTCCCCTTAATGATTATTGGGTTAGTGACTTTATTCTATTTAATTTATAATAATAATTTAAATATTATGAGAGTTTTTTTTATAGGGTGTTCATATAGTTTCGGGCAATTATTTGTAGGCCTATATTGGATATCTTTCGCATTTGAATTTACTATGAATGCAGGAATATTGGTAGGCCTTATAGCAGTTTTAATACTAGCGATATTCTTATCAATTTTTATAGGTATAAGTTGTGCTCTTTCTAAATACTTAAGTGACCTGTGGAATTTAAATGTATTCGGGTTTGCTTTGTTATTTAGTTCATTATTATCTATGAGTGAATATTTAAGAGGCAATTTATTTGGAGGGTTTCCATGGAATATTTTAGGTTATATTTGGTCTGAATCTTATATTTTTATGCAACCAGTTTCTTTAATTGGAATATATGGGCTAGGTTTATTGAGTTATCTAGGTTGTATAGCATTTATTTTATTTTTTTATAAGATAAGATATGGCTTTTATGCACTTTTACCATTAATTTTATTCTTAACATATAGTACTATTGAATTAACGTTATTTAGTGATAAAAATAATAGTTTGCTGTCTGTGCGTGTTGTACAACCGTCTATCAAACAGGATGAGAAATGGAATACAAACTTAAAACCCCAACATCTAGAAAAGCTAATTAATTTATCATTAACAGAAAAAAACAATTTTAATCCTAGTATAATTATTTGGCCAGAATCAGCATTTCCATACAATTCTTCTGTATTAGAAAAGCAAATAAATGTTTTTAGTTGGCTAAAGAGCAATCAAATTTTAATAACAGGGATAACAAGAACTAATTATAAAAATAAAAAGCTTACAGACATATATAATAGCGCATATATTATAGATAATTTAGAAAAAATTAGTATGTATTATGATAAAATTAAATTAGTTCCCTTTGGAGAATATAATCCTTTCAAAAAAATTATAAATTTTGAAAAATTTACAGATGGATCTTTAGGTTTTTCAAGCGGCCAAGATTTTAATGTATTTAATCTTTCAAAAATTAAACATAGTATTGGTCTTTTAATATGTTATGAAGTTATTTTTTCTGGAAAAATTATTAATGGTACTAGACCTGATATTTTAATTAATATTACTAATGATGCATGGTATGGAGATACATATGGTCCCCTTCAACACTTGGCGGCTGCACGTGCAAGGGCAATAGAAGAGGGGTTGCCATTAGTTAGATCAGCAAATACTGGCGTGTCAGCTGTAATTGACAGAAATGGAAGATTTATAAAGCGCTTAGAGATAGGTCAAGAGGGGGTTATAGATATTCATTTGTCAACAAATAATAAAAAGACAATATTTTCAATATATGGAAATGTATTATATATTATTATGTCTATCTTTATGTTGATGTTAGCAAGATTTGTATTTATAAAGAAAAAACTTTAAATTAAGGAAAATTTTTATGATTAATAATTATCTTTTTACATCTGAATCAGTTTCTGAAGGACATCCTGACAAAATATGTGATCAAATTTCTGATGCAATAGTTGACGCTTACTTAGATAAAAGTGAGGAGAAGGATAAAGTAAGAGTTGCTTGTGAAACTATGGTTACAACAAATAAGGTTATTCTTGCAGGTGAGATTAGAGGAAATGAAATAAAATATGAAGAAATAGAAGAAATAACTAGAAAAATAGTAAAAGAAATAGGATATGAACAAGAAAATTTTCATTGGAAACATTTTGATTTTAGTTGCTTCTTGCATGCACAATCCATTGATATAGCGCAAGGAGTTGATGCAAATGATAACAGGTCTGAAGGAGCAGGTGACCAAGGAATTATGTTTGGGTATGCCTGTACAGAGACAAAAGAATTTATGCCAGCGCCTATTCAATTTAGTCATAAAATTTTAGAAATATTAGCGAAGGAAAGAAAATTAGGAAATGTTCCGGGTATACTTCCTGATTCAAAGTCACAAGTAACTTTAATATATAATGACGATAATAAACCAATTGGCTGTGATAATATTGTTGTTTCTACACAACATGCACCAAATTTAAGTAAGAATAAAATATTTGATTATTTATATCCTATTATTGAAAAATCTTTACCATCAGAATGGGTTCCACCAGAACATAAAATATTTATTAACCCTACTGGGAAATTTGAGATTGGGGGCCCCGATGGAGATGCGGGTCTTACAGGAAGAAAGATCATTGTTGACACATATGGAGGGGCTTGCCCACATGGAGGAGGAGCTTTCTCTGGAAAAGACCCATCTAAAGTTGATAGATCTGCAGCCTATGCAGCAAGATATGTAGCTAAAAATATTGTTTATGCAGGTTTGGCTGAGCGGTGCACTATTCAATTAGCATATGCTATTGGGATGGTAGAACCGTTATCTGTATATATTAATACGTATGGTACAGGTAAGATAAAGGATTTAAAATTAGTAAATATAATAAAGAAGATTTTTGACCTTACCCCAAGAGGAATAAGAGAGATGCTTAATCTATCAAATGTAAATTATTTATCAACTGCAGCTTATGGACATTTTGGAAGAGAATCTAAGAGTGATAAATCTTTTACTTGGGAAAAAACAGATAAGGCAAAATTACTATTAGCAGCTATTGGTTAAAGGTTATGCAAAAAACATTGCATGGAAGAAGAATAGGAAGAACATTAGGTAAAAAAAAAACCTTTTATTAGCAAAGGTTTTACCTATTGTTAATATGAAAGTAGAGGATGCTTTTAATTTAGAAAGGTTATTTCCTAAAAATATTACAGAAATTTGGTTGGAAATAGGTTTTGGTTCTGGCGAACATATAAAATGGCAATTAGATAATAAAAAAAATATTGCTATAATTGGCTGTGAACCCTACCTAAATGGAGTAGCAAATTTACTTGCATTATTAAATAAAGAACAATTACAAAGAGTAAAAATTTTTAGCGGTGATGCTAGAAAAATTATAACTTCTTTAAAAACAGGCAGTATATCAAAAGTATTTATATTATTTCCAGACCCTTGGCCTAAAAAAAAGCACCATAAGCGACGTCTAATAAATAAAAATTTAATTAAAAACCTTTCTAGTATTTTAATAGAAAATGGTGAATTGCGAGTGGCCTCTGATCATAATAATTATGTGTCTTGGATACTGCATCATTTTTTAAATAGCCATAATTTAATTTGGGTGGCTAAAAGTAAAGAAGATTTTTTAAAAAAACCAGAGAACTGGCCTAGTACTAAATATGAAGAGAGGGCAAAAAAACTAGGAAGTATTTGTTATTTTTTTCAATTTTTTAAACCTAATAAGAATAATTGATTTTAAAAAAATATTAGTGTATAACTATTTATATTAAAGATTATAGAGTAGACAATTGATAAGCTGAAAGGCTTATTTTTTTTTGGAGTAAAATGTGGATGAAAAATTAGAAAATTTTTCTAAAATAGTTCAAGCCAAGGAGGTTATAGAAATTGCTCCTAAATTATTGCAAAGCATAAATAGTTTAGGTTTTAGAGTTGTAAGAATAAGCATGATTGAAAGTTATACAAAAACTTTGCAATTTATGATTGAAAGAGCAGATCTATCTGAGATTACTATAAAAGAGTGTACTAAGTTGAGTAGACTTATATCAGAAATTTTAGATGAGAAAGACTTTATAGTAGGTGAATATAATTTGGAAATCTCTTCACCTGGATTAGAAAGACCAATAATTGAGTATAGTGATTTTAAGAGATTTATAGGTAGTAAAGCCAAAATAAAATTAAAAGAGGAATGTAAGAAGAAAATTAGATTTACTGGATTAATTAAAGAGTGTGTAGATAAAAAAATAACTTTTATAGATAATAAAGATGATGAAATCCTTATTATACCTATTGCATCTATTGATGAAGCAAAGTTAGTATTTAGTGATTTATAGTATAAATTTGAAAGGTTAACAAATGTTAGAAAAAGAATTAAATCAAAATATAGCTAGACCTGAATTATTACAGATAGCTGAATCTGTAGCTAGAGAAAAATCTATTGATCAGGAAATAGTTATTGAAGCCATGGAGCAGGCAATTCAATCTGCGGGCAAAAGAAAATATGGGCAAGAATTAGAAATTATAGCAGGAATAAACAGAAAAAATGGAGAAATTGAGCTTGCTAGAGTGTTAAAAGTCTCAGAAGTGGTAGAAAATAAATATACTGAAATTACATTAGAAGAAGGTCTTAAAAGAGATAGTTCTGCTACAATAGGAGACTATTTTTATGATCCTTTACCGCCAATAGAATTAGGTAGAGTTGCAGCACAAACTGCAAAACAAGTTATTGTTCAGAAAGTAAGAGATGCAGAACGTGCAAAACAATATGAAGAATTCAAGGATAGGGTTGGGGAAGTAGTTAATGGTTTAGTAAAAAGAGTTGAATACGGCAATGTAATTGTGGATTTAGGAAGAGGAGAAGCTTTTATTAGAAGAGATGATGTTATACCTAGAGAAACATTTAGACCCGGAGATAGAATTAGGTCACATATATCTGAAGTAAAACAAGAACAAAGAGGGCCTCAAATATACTTGTCTAGAACAGCCAATGAATTTATGGCTAAGCTTTTTACGCAGGAGGTTCCGGAAATATATGATGGTATAATTGAAATAGTTGCTGTAGCAAGGGATCCTGGAAGTAGAGCTAAAATTTCTGTTTTATCTAAAGATAATTCTATTGACCCAGTTGGAGCGTGTGTTGGAATGCGAGGAAGTAGAGTGCAAGCAGTAGTAGCAGAGTTACAGAATGAAAAAATTGATATTATTCCATATTCAGAAGATGTGGCTACTTATTTAGTTAATGCTTTGGCGCCTGCCGAGGTTACTAAAGTAGTATTAGATGAAGAGCAAAAAAAGGTTGAAATAGTTGTGCCTGATGAACAGTTAAGTTTAGCGATTGGTAGAAGAGGTCAAAATGTTAGGCTTGCTTGTCAGTTAACTGGATGGGACATAGATATTTTAACTGAAGGGTCAGAATCTGAAAGAAGACAAAAAGAAATGAAAAATATTTCTCAGCTTTTTATAGATAGATTAAATGTAGATGAAGTGATAGCACAAGTTTTGGTTACAGAAGGCTTTTCATCTTTAGAAGCAGTTGCTTATGTTCCTATAGGTGATTTAGTTGAAATTGAAGGTTTTGATGAAAAAGTTGCTGAAGAATTAAGGGAAAGAGCTTTAACTAGTTTAAAGGAAGCAGATGAAGGGCTTAAAAAGGATATAGAGAAATTAGGGCTTAGTGCAGAATTATCTGCGTTTGAAGGTTTAAGCTCTGCGATGTTAGTAAAGCTTGGCAATGCTAATATTAAAAATGTTAATGATTTAGCAGATTTGGCTAGTGATGAGCTCAAAGAAATAATAGAAGGTATTAATTTATCAAATAAAGATGCAGACGATATAATTATGAGAGCCAGAGCTGGTTGGTTTGAAGAAGATGGCGAAGAAAAAAAAGAAGAGGACAATGAAGAAAAGTAATTATTAATATTTATTAGAAATGGTTTTTTATGGATGAAAAACATAAAATTGCTTGTTCTTTAACAGGAAATATTTTTTATATTAAAGAAATGTTGTTATTTAAAGAAATGAATAATATTTTAATTTGTGATGTTAATGCTAAGTTAAATGAAAAAGGGATATGGTGCAATCCTTCTAGGTGTGATATAGAAAAGGCTATAAGGAACCAAGCATTTGATAAAATTTTAAATAAAAGATTAAATATACTAAACTATTTTACTGAAAGTATAGAAAGTAATTTAAAATTAAAAATTTTAAACCTACTAGGTTTATGTAAAAAAGCAGGCTTATTAGAAATAGGATATGATAAAGTAGTTAAAAGTTTAAATAATAATAATATTGATGTAGTTTTAATAGCTAAAGAAGATGAGAAATTAAATAATATATTTTTAAAAAAAATAGAAGAGCGCAAAATTTTATTAGATAAAACTTTTTCTAGATCGGATATAGGTAAGGCGGTAGGTTATAAAAATGTATTATGTATGGGAATAGTTATAAGCAATATGTCTGACAAATTAAAAGCAGATTTTTATAAGTTAATGAGATTTCAATTAAGTAAAATTATTAATTAAGAAGGTTAAATTTATGGTTGATAAGAAGCCAGATATAAAAAAAAAAGAAGAAAAAACTACTAATGCCTCACAAACATTAGGTTTTTCTTCTCCTAGACTGGAATTAAAAAAAACAATTGGTGGCGGGACTGTAAGGCAATCTTTTTCCCATGGAAGAACGAAATCAGTATCAGTAGAAGTTAAGAAAGTTAGAACCTATAAAGCTTTTGACTCTCAACAAATTGATAGGCCTGTTATAGACAAAGATATGGGTTTATCGAATTTTGAAAAGGAAGCGAGATTAAAAGCTTTAAACAATTCCATTAAGATGAAAGAAAAAATTAAAAATAATGTAGCAGAAGAATCTCTTGAAGAAGAAAAAGAGAATAAAAAAATAGGTAGTTTAGATTCTAATGAAAATAAAGAGGTAAAAGAAAAGGTTGCAGATATTCCTGTACCCGTAAAAGAATCAGAAAGTGATAAATCAATTCGTCTAAGAAAAGAAGAAGAAGCTGAAGAAAAAGCTGAAGAAAAGAAAAAAAATGCTAAAAAACAATTGTCTTTAGGAAGAGATTTTGGAAAAAGAAGACAAAAAAAATTAACTATTAATCAGGCATTCGAAGATGAAGGGCGTCAACGTTCTCTTGCATCTGTAAGGAGAGCACGAGAGCGTGAAAAAAGAATGAATGCTGGTGGTGGAGCAGAGGCAACAAAGAAGATTGTAAGAGAAGTAATTATTCCTGAAATAATTACTATTCAAGAGCTTGCAAATAGAATGGCAATAAGAAGTGGAGAAGTAGTTAAGTCTCTTATGAAAAGTGGTGTATTAGCTACTACTAACCAAACCATTGATGGAGATACTGCAGAGTTAGTTGTAATAGAATTTGGGCATACAGTAAAAAGAGTCTCTGATGCAGATGTAGAAAAAGGCTTAGAAGTAAAAAAAGATAACTCTACCGGAGAAAAAAGGTCTCCAGTAGTTACGGTGATGGGTCATGTTGATCATGGAAAAACCTCATTACTTGATGCAATTAGATCTACTGATATTGTAAGCAAAGAGTCTGGTGGGATTACGCAACATATTGGCGCTTATCAAGTAGTAACAAAAGATAAACAGACTATTACTTTTATAGATACGCCAGGTCATGCCGCATTTAGTGCTATGAGAGCACGTGGAGCAAATATAACAGATATAGTAGTCTTAGTAGTTGCCGCAGATGATTCTGTAATGCCTCAAACTATTGAAGCTGTTCAGCATGCTTTAGAAGCAAAAGCGCCTATAGTATTAGCTATAAATAAAATAGATACTCCTGGAGCCAATCCATTAAAGGTTAAGCAGGATCTATTACAACATAATGTAATTACAGAGGATGTTGGTGGAGAAGTAGTGGCTGTAGAAGTGTCAGCATTAAAAAAGACGAATATAGATGAATTGCTTGCCGTTATTAATTTGCAAGCAGAATTATTAGATTTAAAGGCTGAAAAAAAAGGTAATGCTTCTGGCGTAGTGGTAGAATCAAGAGTAGATGCTGGTCGTGGCGTAGTAGCAACTTTATTAGTCTCTAGCGGAAGTTTAAAAGTAGGAGATATAGTAGTAGCTGGCGCAAACTGGGGTAGAGTAAAAGCGTTACTTGATGATAAAGGTAATAGAAAAAATATTGCAGAACCTAGTGAACCAGTTGAGATACTCGGTTTAAATTCTGTACCGCAAGCCGGAGATCAATTTGCGGTAGTCAATAGTGAATCAAGAGCTAGAGAAGTATCAGAATATAGGCAAAGTATTGCTCAAAAAAATAACCCATTAACAGCTAGAGCAGCTGTAACTAATGTGGATCAAATGTTGGCTCAAATAAAACAAGGTCAAAGAAAAGCTTTACCAATAATATTAAAAACAGATGTAAATGGCTCTATGGAAGCTATTTCTGCAGCACTGCGCGACTTACAAAATGAAGAAGTTGCTTCACAAATCATATTGTCTGGAGTTGGAGCTTTAAATGAAAGTGATATTATGCTGGCTGTATCTTCAGGTGCCATTGTAATAGGTTTTAATGTGAGAGCAGATGCTCCAGCAAAAAGAATAGCAAAGCAGAATAATATTGAAATCAAATATTATTCAATAATTTATGAAATACTTGATGATATTAAGAATCTTCTATCTGGACTGATGGCGCCTATTGAAACGGAAGTATTTCTTGGCTATGCAAAAATTAAAAAAGTATTTAAAATTACAAAAGTTGGAAAGATTGCAGGTTGTGAAATTACTGAAGGTATTGTAAAGAAGAATATTAAGGTTCGTTTATTACGAGATAATGTTGTGATTCACGAAGGTGATTTAGCTACACTTAAACATCATCAGAAGGAAGTAGATGAAGTTAAAGAAGGCACAGAATGTGGTATGTCATTAGTAAATTATGAAGATATTAAAGAAGGTGACTTGATAGAATGTTTCGAAATAAAAACTGAAATACCTACTTTACAGTAATGAAAAAAAAAAACATTGGCCCTTCGGCTCGTCAGTTAAAAGTTGGAGAAAACTTAAGAAAAGCTATTTCTTTTATGATGCAAAATCATAGTTTTCATAATTCAATTATAGATAAAACATCAATATTAGTTACAGAAGTAAGGGT
>Ga0209501_10004163_pt1 | contig 14078 bp, 20 predicted proteins | sample ArcticOcean_MG_C_4_FD_187434 | JGI IMG/M metagenome (GOLD analysis project Ga0209501, IMG submission 187434) | Marine microbial communities from western Arctic Ocean - ArcticOcean_MG_CB4_134 (SPAdes) (version 2) | ecosystem: Environmental > Aquatic > Marine > Oceanic | place: Arctic Ocean...
CGCCACTTGGGGCGAAAATTGAGTTTAGTTTTGCCCGGCTTTTCTCAAAAGCGTCCAAAATACCCCGTCTGCTTGCAGCGGGGATTTTTTTATTTTTTTAGGCGAACCCTATCAACGACAATAAATAGGCCGGGAGGTTATTGTCCAGCTCGGGACAACTAACCCTTTACCCTCTTTCCGTTTCTCCTTTTCAAAAGACCCCTGCATGGGCTAAGGAGGCGTCAGTCCCCGGCACCCCCCGATGAAAGGAGGAAAGGTCGAATTCAGTGGGTGCAGATCCCGTTGATAGAGAAACTGATCAGAGCACCTGTTTCAACCTCCAATTTCTCCGGTGTCGAATATGTCCGGAACTATGACGGGGACACCATGACCGTAAACATTCCCGGAGTGCATCCGCTTTTTGGAAATGAAATCGGAATCAGGGTGCGGGGCATCGACACACTGGAAATACGGGTAAAATATCCGTTTGAAAAACAGAAGGTAAAAGAGACCAAAACTTTGATCGAGGGGATACTGAACCGCGCAAACAAAATCACCCTCCACGATATTGAACGGGAGAAGTACTTCAGGATTGTTGCATCTGTGATTGTGGATGGTCAAAACCTGAGTGATCTACTTCTAGCAAAGAAACTAGCAGTCCCTTATGATGGCTGAGATTGGCTACAGGGACAAACGGGAACCTCTTTCTCCAGAAAGCCAAGTGGACATTTGGTCTCCTGCAAAGATCAACCCGGTTCTCCAGATTCTGCGCAAGCGTCCGGACGGCTTTCACGATCTATTTCTGCATCTGGTTCCGATCAGTCTTTATGACCGGTTGAGCTTTACACCGCAAACTTCCGGAGGGGTGAGGTTTCAAAGCACAGGGCGTTCGGTCATGGTGGAGCCGGAGTACAACCTCGCGGTACGAGCGGTGCGGGCGTTTGAGCAGGCCACTCAGCAAACCGTGCATCTGAAGCTTCACTTGGAGAAGCATATTCCGGACGGGGCTGGGCTGGGCGGGGGGAGCAGTGATGCCGCTGCGGTTTTGCGGGTGCTGAACCATCTGCACGGAAATCGACTCAGTGCTTCGATGCTCCACATGCTTGCTGTTGGGTTGGGCGCGGACGTGCCGTTTTTTCTCGATCCTCAGCCCTGCGAGGCCACGGGACGCGGGGAAGCGTTGTGTCCTCTGCCGGACTACCCGTGTCTGCCGCTTGTGGTGCTCAAACCTCCGTTTTCCAGTTCCACCGCCGAGGCTTACGACAACTGCCAGCCGCTGGAGGAGTCCCCGCCGCATCCACCGGACTCCCCGCAAGCATTGGAGGCGATGCTCTGCAACCGCTTTGAGCTAACCTTGCGGAATCGGTTTCCAGAACTGGAAGTGCTGAAGTCAAAACTCCGTTCGGTTGGCGCAATTGGTGCATCCGTGAGTGGAAGTGGCTCGGCGGTTTTCGGGATTTTCGAGGACGTCGATACACGGGATGACGCGGCGACACAACTCCACCAGACAGTTGATGCAGAAGTCTTTTCATGCAGGATGCTCACAGGTCCAGACGCTCAGCATTTGTTCGATTCCGGACCTTCCGGGGAGTGATTCTGCTCGTCGTGCTGGTGCTGGTGCTGGCCGGTTGCCGTAGCCGATCGCGCCCGACCACACCGAAGGCCATCGGTATCCATGACAACCGCCCGCAGGTCTGGACACAATCGAATGCCCGTATCCGTAAGTTCGTCCGGGTTTACTCGCAGAACCACCACGTCCGGGTTTGCTTGGAACGTGCACAGGATAACGGCTATGTGCCCTACATCCACCGGGTGTTCTACAAGCATCGGCTGCCCCCGGAATTGGTGTACCTGCCCTTGCTGGAGTCGTGCTTTGACACTAAGGCCGATTCCGGACACGCACGAGGCATGTGGCAGTTTGTGCAGGGCACGGCGCGGGAGTACGGGCTACGTGTGGGCAAATCCTTTGACGATCGGCTCAACTGGCGCAAATCGACCCATTCCGCCGCACGCTACCTCAAGTGGCTCGGCGAACGGTTCAACTACAACTGGGAACTGGCGTTGGCGGGCTACAACGGTGGGCCGACTTACCTTGCCCGCCAAATGAAGCAGCAGGGCACTTGGAACTACTGGGAACTTAACCTGCGTGAGGAAACTTACAAGTACGTTCCCAAGTTTCTCGCCATGCTCGAAGTGGCCCGGCAACGCTACCCGGATCTCTATTACGAAGGAGGGCCGCGCTTCTGGATTGCGGCTCGTTGACCTTGTTGTGAGAAACAGGACTTGATTCTGGCAGACGCTGCTGTTAGCTTTTGCTTTTAAAATCCCCTTGGTCGGCAACCCAAAGGACCGGGCCAAGGAAGTGCAAATCTCGAAGGAGACACGATGGCAGAGGAAGAAGGCGGCGGAGATAGTGGAGGAGGAGATAGTGGAGGAGGCAAGAAGAAGCTGATCATCATCATTGTCGCGGTCGTACTCCTCCTCGTCATCGCAGTGGTGGCATTCCTGCTGCTCTCTGGAGGCGAGGAAGAGGAAGTGGTGGAGGAAGAGAAACCGATCACCGAATCCGCCGAACCTCTTGCTGTCCCGATCTTTCTCCCACTGGAGAGTTATGTGGTGAACCTCAAGGACGGACGCCGCTACCTGAAGATGAAGATCCAACTCATGCTCAGCGAGCCTGCGGCCAGCGCCTACCTCACCCTGAGGCTGGTCGAGGTCAAGGACATCGTCCTGAGCGAGTTGCAGACGCTTTCGGCAGAGGATGTGGGACAGGCGGACGCGCGTGAGGTGCTGAAGCAACGGCTCATCAGCGCCATCAGCCAGCTCTTCCCCTCAGCTCCGGAATGGGAGGATGCTGAGCCAATCAAGAAGGTTCTCTTCGAAGAGTTTGTGATTCAGTGACCGGAGCACTGGAGGCCAGAGGCGGAAGGACGAGCGAGTTATGCCTTGGAGGACACCAAAACCTAGGAGACGGACGCTGACTTGGCGGATGCTGCTTGTGCTGCTCTCGCTGACGGTGCTGATCGCTGGGTGTGAGGAGGAAGAGGAGGAGCCGGAAGTCGTGAGGCAGGGACCTCCGCCTCTGGAGAAGCCGAGCTACATTGACTTGGGCACGTTCATCGTCAACATGCCTGGAGACAAGTACTACCTCAAGGGTTCCCTCCAGCTTGCATTTGGGGATGTTGCTCCAAAGGTATGGATGGAAGCGCGGCTACCCATCGTCAAGGATCTTGTGATCGCGCAGTTGAAGACGGTTACGGTAGAGCAGTTTGATGACCTCAAGAACCGGAAGTTGTTCAAGCGGGATCTTCAGGTGCGCCTCAATTCACTCTTCCCTAACGAATCGCCTTGGGAGGAGCCGAAGCCGGTGCGCAAGGTGCTGTTCTCCGAGTTTTACCGGCAGTGAACCCAGACGACCGACCGTCGACAACCCTGTAGCCCTAGACCGACATGGCAGAGGAAGAGGAGAATCTTGAGGACGCTGTTGAAGACGACGCGGCGACCGATGACGATTCCGTTGAGAATCTGGACGACCTCGACTGGTCCGATGTTGAAAGCGACCTGAAGGAGAACCGCGAGGAAGTGCTGGCCAAAGCTGGAGAGGACGAAGATGCCGAAAGCGGTTCCGACTCCAGAAGCCAAGGTGGCGCCAAGGTGGCACCGAGCGCTCTGGAAATGGACTTCCTGCTGGATGTCCAGCTCAACATCGCCGTCGAGGTGGGACGCTCGCAGATGCGCATCGAAGACCTGCTGCAACTCGATCAGGGTTCGGTCCTCGAATTGGAAAGCATAGTGGGCCAGCCCTTAGACATCCGGGGCAACAACCAGCTTGTCGCCCGGGGGGAAGTCGTGGTGATCAACGACAAGTTTGCGGTTCGCATCACCGACATCGTCAGTCCCGACGACCGCTTCGCAGCCCTTTGAGGCTCTCCGATGAGCAGCCGGCCCCTTTCCCTTCTGCTTTTGCTGGCTAGCCTTTTGCTCTGGAGCCACACCTCCATCCATGCCGAACAACCCCTGCTGCTCCAGCGTATTGAGGTTCACACTTCCGGCTCAGTGGAGCAGGTCGCGCTGAAGTTCTCCAAGGCCTTCCGGGAGGATCCACTCATCAACTTCGACTCCGGGTCTATGAGTTTACGGCTCCCCCACACCCGGCTGGATCCCTCCGTACCCCCGTTGATCAGCCCTGCGAGCAATCCGTTGATTCGCACCATCCGGGCCACCCATGCGGATTCCGGAGATTATGTGCGGGTCGACTTGCACTTCCGTCAAGACCGCCGCTTGCGTGGCAATCCGGAAATCACTTACAGCACCGACCAAATTTCTCTCTCCCTCAACCACCGCCCCGCCGCTACCGAATTGCCGCTCGTGGAATCGAGCCGACTGCTGGAGCAGGCGGAGCAGAAGCTTCAGGAGGGCGACCGCTTCACTAGCACTTTCAGCCGCACAGAAGCTGCCGGAGCCGAGCCGTTGACCGACGGGTTCCCCACCCCGGTCTATGCCGATGACGACTGGGTGCGCACTCTGCTCTCGTTGGTGCTGGCGTTGTTGTTCATCCTGCTGCTGATTTTTCTCTTGGCGTGGTTCTACAACCGTTTTCTCGCCGGGCGTTTCCCAGCCTCTCGCGGCAAGGTACAGATCCGCCTCGTGTCCACCTTTCATGTTGCACCCCGGCAAAAAGTGGTGGTTCTCGAAATCAACGGGCAGCAGTTTGCCTGTGGTGTCACCCCCACGGCCATCTCGCTCATCTCCGCGATTCCTAGCGGACAGGCCGCCAAAACTGCCGAGACCGGGAAACTTGGGGCCGATGCCAGCAAGACCGATCGCTCCCGGCTGGACTTCCTCAAGGCGTTGGACACCGCACGGCTTCAGTCTCAGGAGATGCTGAAGCAGTCTCCCCCTAAGCCGCAAGCCACTCTCAGCTCGGAAGTCGCTCTTGCTCCTGAAACTGAAGCTGACTCGGCCGCAGTTGTGGAGAAACCTGTGGAATCTTCAAAACGCACGGCACGGCGAAAAGGCTACAAGCCGACGCTGCGTCCGGCTGCGGACGCAGGGGCCAAGGAGTGGCAGCAGGATTTGCGGGAGAACCCTGCGATGGAGGAGTTTGCCTCAAAGCTCTCCCGGCGGCTTAAGTCCCTCAAACCGATCAAGTAGGCCCCCAGCTTTTTGAGCCACCTCATGTCCGGAATCACTGCCCGCCGTTCCCGTATTTCCAGCCAATACCATTGGTTTTTGGGAGGACTGGCCCTGTTCGGACTGTTGCTGCCCAGCCTGTTGTTTGCCCAATCCCCGATTCCGGGAATCAGCATCGCCATCGATCAGGCGGACACTCCGGAGCAGGTGGCGGCAACGCTCCAGATCATTTTCCTGCTCACCATTCTCACACTGGCTCCGGCGCTGGTGATCATGACCACTTCGTTCACGCGCTTCGTCATCGTCCTCTCCCTGCTCCGTCAGGCGATTGGAACGCCGCAAACGCCATCGAATCAGATCGTCATCGGCATGGCACTTTTCCTCACGCTTTTCGTGATGATGCCGGTTTATGAGGAGGTCAACCGTGATGCGCTTCAGCCATATCTTGAGGAACAGATCCCGCAGAAGGAGTTTCTGGACCGCGCCAGCTTGCCGATCAAGCGTTTTATGCAACGCTACACCCGTGAAAAAGACCTTGCACTCTTCATCCAGATCGCCAAGCTGAAGCGTCCCCGAACCCTTGAGGATGTCCCGATCCATGTGATCATCCCTGCGTTTGTCCTCAGTGAACTCAAGACGGCGTTTCAGATCGGCTTTCTGCTCTATGTGCCGTTTCTGGTGATTGACATGGTGGTCGCCTCGATTCTGATGGCGATGGGCATGATGATGATGCCGCCGATCATGATCTCACTGCCCTTCAAGCTCATGCTCTTTGTGCTGGTGGATGGGTGGCACCTGATCATCGGTTCGATGGTCAGAAGTTTTGTGAATTTTTAGCCGAACGTCACAGAATGGTGCTTGCAGAAGGAGAATTCAGGTGTCAGAATTCAAAAGTTGATCGAGCGCAAGGATTGTGGGCAGGGCTCAAAGGTATTTTGCAAATGCCGGACAAACTGGATTTCTAATCTGAAGAGGGTGCAATGACTGAAGCGTTGGTGGTGACGATCATGCTGGAAGCGATGCGGGTCACAACCCTGTTGGCCGCGCCAATGCTGGTGGCGGCGTTGGTTGTTGGTCTGGCGATCTCCATTTTTCAGGCTGTGACCCAGATTCAGGAGCAGACGCTGGCAATTATCCCCAAGATGGGAGCGATCATGGGAGTGATGGCGGCTTTGTTCCCTTGGATGCTTGCACAGGCCACCACCTACATGGGTGGAGTGTTCGCCAATTTCCCAAGGTACTTGGGAGGATGAGCGGGCAGGAACCCGCAAAGATTTCGGCCGCTTTCTTGGGCAGTTGCAACTCAGCAGTCCGGGGCGCTGAAGTCAGGGATGATGCTGAAGCGGTTTAGGTCCGTGCCTTCCGGCGCACTGTTGCTTGTGTCCTCGCCCAGCCATTCCTCGCAGTTCTCCGCCCGCAGGCCGTTGACCTCGGTTTCAATGCGTTCAATGAAACCGCCTCTGGCAAAGAAATGTTCCATCGCAGTGTTGAGTTCTGCTCTTGTGATTTGTACGGATGTTTTCATGGTACCCCTTGGGTTATTTCGTTGTGTTTTTGGGTTTGCGGTTCTGTAGCCCCGCCCGGCCTGTGACCTGACGAGGTGAAGCTTTTGGTGCAGGCGCAACATCGTCGCTTTCCGGAGCCACCGGTTGCGGTGCTGCTTGCTGGGTCGGCTCCAGTTCTGTCTGAACACGGTCCAACTGTTCGACCACTTGGTTGCGGACGGCGTCCAACATTTGACGTTCGTAGTGAAAGGTGCGCACGATCTGCTGATTGATCTGGGCTACCGCCTGCTCTTGCAAGATCGGCACCTGCGCTTGTGCCTGCTCCCACTGCTGCTCCACGAGCTTCCGGACTTCGATGGCTTGTGGCCAAGGGACCATAGCACCTCTGTGGCACCTTCCGTGGATTCGTGTACCCGTTTTTGCTGTTGCTGGGTTTGCTCAGCGGCCTGCTGTTGCCACTGGCTTTGCAACTGCTGACAACTCTGCTCACGCAGCTTGAGGGATTGCTCATAGAGGCCAAAGCTTTGGGCCCACAGGCCCTTCTGCACTGTCAGTGCCTGATTCAGACCTTGGGTGATCACTTCCATTCCATATTTCATTGTTCAGACTCCTTGGACTCCTTGTTTGTGAGTTCATGTTGAAGCTATTCTTCCGTGACAAACTCAAAGGCAAGCAAGGAAACGACTCCGAGCAGGATATCGGAGGCAAGCAACATCTGGCTCCACGAAAATACTTCGTCCTCATGCACTCCGAAGAGCAGAAAGGCCGTGAGCCGGACCACGCTGAGCAGACTGGGAATCATGAGAGGAAAGAGCAGGATGGGCAGTAACACCTCGCGTCCGCGCAGGGAGGCGGTCATGGCGGTGAGCAGGGTGCCGAGGCTGCTGAACCCAAGGGTGCCGCCCACGAGGACAAGAGTGAGGCCCAGCAGATTGTCGAGTGTGACCTGAAAGAAAACCGCACAGAGCGGCAGAAAGAGGAGTTGTGCGGTGAGCAGAAAGCAGGCGTTGGCGACGACTTTGCCGAGGAACAGTACACTGCGATCCACCGGACTCATCAGCAGTGCCCCCATGCACCCCGTTTCCATTTCTTGGGTGAGTGATTTGCCGAGGCTCAGCACTCCGGTCATCAGGAACACCACCCAGATGAGTCCGGGCAACGCCGTACGGAACTGCTGGGGGTCGTCTCCCATCGCAAACTGGAACACGAGCAGGGTGAGGACGGCGAAGAGCAGCATCGAGAGTAGATGCTCCTTGCGCCGCAGATCAATGAGCAGGTCTTTCCAGACGAGAACGAGGAGTTGCTGGAAGACGACGGGCATGGGGATCATCCGGCGGGGGGCCGGAGCTAGCGGCTCAGGCCGCGCTTTTGGCAGGGGGCTTGGAAGTGGCAGGCTTGCTGGCCGAACCTTCCGATTTGCTGGAGGTGCTTCCGGATTTTTCGGACTTGCCTTCGGATTTTTCGGACTTGCCTTCGGATTTTCCACTTCCGGCTTCTTCTGATTTTGGAGTCTCGGGTTTCGCCTCGCTTCCGCCTGATTTTTCGGATTTTTCGTCACTTCCGGAAGACTCCGGTTTGTTGTTGCCATAACCGTCTTTGTACCAACCTCCTCCTTTGAGGTGGAAGGCACTGATGGAAATCTTGCGTTGGGCGGCGGGTTGTTCGCACTGGGGGCAGTCTTGTAACGGAGGATCACGGAACTTCTGCATCTCCTCAAACTCGTAGCCGCATTCGGCGCATCCGTACTCGTAAATTGGCATGTCTGGAAATTTTTGCTAAAGTGATTATTTTTGGAAGCCGACCGATGTACCTATCTAATTTATGAGAAACTTGCAGAATTGTCAATGGACATGATGGTTCAGCCAGAGCGTGTGGAGCAGTCTGAAGGGCAGACCGCCTCCCGGAGGCTCCAAGCCCGCAGTCTGGAAAAATCGTATCGAGGCCGACATGCGGTCCAGCAGGTTTCCATCGAAATCACGCAAGGGCAGGTGGTGGGGTTGCTCGGCCCCAATGGTGCAGGCAAGACGACCACCTTCTACATGATCGCTGGAGTGCTGCGTCCGGATCGCGGACAGATCATCCTCGACGGCCGCGACATCACCCGATTGCCGATGCACCGCCGGGCGCAGGCGGGACTGGGCTACCTCGCCCAAGAGCGTTCGATCTTCCGGAAGATGACCGTGGAGGAGAACCTGCTCGCCGTTATGGAACTGATGCCGTTGTCGAAGCAGGAGCGGCACGAGCGCTTGGAGCGGTTGCTTCAGGAACTCGGCATCCAGCACGTCCGCAAAAGCATGGGCTACGCGCTCTCCGGAGGGGAGAGCCGTCGCGCCGAAATTGCCCGTGCCCTTGTGCTTGATCCTGCAATCATCCTGCTCGACGAACCCTTTGCCGGAGTGGATCCGATCGCCGTAGCGGACATCCAGTCCATCATCCGCCAACTCGCCGAGCGCAACATCGGCATCCTCATCACCGATCACAACGTCCGGGAAACCTTCGGTATCATTGATTACGGCTACATCATGAACGAAGGAGCGCTGCTCGTCGAAGGCTCCCCGCAAATCCTTGCTGCCGATCCTCAAGCTCGCCGTGTCTATCTCGGCGAATCGTTCTCGATGTGACCCGCCCTCAGCCTGTGTGGGCATCGTCTGCGTTGCAGGTCATCCTGGAAAAAGTTAGCATGGGGAGAACCAGTTCGTTCAACCTCAATCCTCGAAAGCTCTACGATGAAACTCGGCATTCTTGAATGTGACCACATTCCGGAGAACCTGCGGCCTCGGTTCATTTCCTACAAGCTCGTGTTTGAACGGCTTTTGCAGCCTCATGCCGAAAAGCTGACCTGTGTGAGCTACCGTGTGTTCACCGGGGAGTTTCCTGAGCACCCCGATGGCTGCGGAGGCTATCTCATCACAGGGAGTGCCCGGAGTGTTTATGAGTCGGAGCCATGGATTGAGCGTCTGGAGGCCTACGTCCGCACCCTGCACCAACTTCGCAAGCCGCTGATCGGCATCTGCTTTGGGCACCAGATGATCGCGCAGGCACTGGGGGGACGGACGGAAAAGGCTGCGCAGGGTTGGGGTGTGGGTCGGCAAACTTACCAAGTGCTGGAAACTCCGGCATGGCTCGATTCCAGCCCTCCAGAATTCTCCATCCTCGCCAGCCATCAGGATCAAGTCACGGAACTCCCGGACGGGGCCATTCGCCTTGCCTCCAGCGGTTTCTGTAAAAACGCCGCCTTTACCCTTGGAGATCATGTGTTGTCTTTTCAGGGACACCCGGAGTTCACCAAGGAATTCTCCCAAGGCATCCTCGACTTGCGGCGCGAACACTATGGCGAGGAACTCTACGCCTCCGGAGTTGCATCGCTCCAGCATCCCATTCAAGCCGAGTTGGTGGCGAGTTGGATGATGCAGTTCCTCAATACCCAGTCTGAACAGACGGCATGTGCTTAGCGGTTCATCCCCACGCCTGTGGGGAACACGAAAACCTAGCCGGGCTTGGGCTGGCAATCAGCGGTTCATCCGCATTCAGAGGGGGACACTGATCAGACCCTCTTTTCGGTTGAAACGATTACCACCGATTCCAAATATGGGGATTGCAGGCAATGATGGCTTCAGTCGCATTGCCATTATAAGGTGTGGAAGGTGGTAAAAGTACTACCCGTTCCCAAGTTGACTTGGCTGCCCACTCCAACCGAAAAGAAGGGATTTGCGTGATTTGTTGCCAAAGTTAAAATTTTTGTTGACAACTCAGAAAATCTACGCTATTCTGGCTAGATTGCTTTCATGATCCTGCCTGAAGAAATCATCATTTTGTTTTCCCACGGCACACCCTGAGAGCCCTGCCCCCGCAACGGAAGTGCCGTTGAACGAGGGCGATCTGGATTGTCCGTGCCGTTTGTTTCGGTTGAGCACTGCTCCCGGAGCCATGTGTCCCTTTGTGTGTGACGCTGGCGTGGCGATTCCTGTCTTTTCACCACCCATTTGGAGTGTTATGCACACCTTTCAAGAGTTCCCGCTGGCGACCCCATTGCATCAAGCATTGGGCGAACTGGACTTTCACACCCCCACCCCGATTCAGCACGAATCCATCCCAAAACTACTCGACGGGCATGACCTGCTGGGCATCGCGCAAACCGGCACCGGCAAGACCGCCGCATTCGTGCTGCCGCTGTTGCACCGCTTGGCGGCAGAAGGCCGTGTTGCCGAGCGCAAGCGTCCACGAGCGCTGATCCTTGTCCCGACCCGCGAGCTTGCCGTGCAAGTGGACACCGTGGTCCACCAATTGGGTCGGCACCTTCGGCTGCCCTGTGGGGTGGTCTATGGCGGAGTGCGTCTGCCGCCGCAGCGTCGCATGCTTCAGAACGGAGTTGAGGTCTTGGTTGCCACACCCGGACGCCTGCGTGATCACATGGAACAGGGCAACGTTTTCTTGGGGGACGTGGAAGTGTTGGTACTCGACGAGGCCGACCGTATGTTGGACGTCGGTTTTCTCCCGGAGATCAAGCGGATTGCTGCACTGCTCCCCAAATCGCGGCAGAACATGCTCTTTTCTGCAACGATGCCCAAGGGGGTGTCGGACTTGGTGAATACTCTGCTCAACAATCCTGTACGAGTGGAGATTGCTCCGGAATCCAAAACGGTCGAGCGCGTCGAACAGCGCGTGTTGATGGTGGACAAGAAGCTCAAGCGCGACCTGCTCCGCACCCTGCTGCACGAGTCGCAGATGTCCCGAGGACTTGTTTTCACCCGCACCAAGTTCGGGGCGGACAAGCTGGCGAAAACGCTCAGCGAAAAAGGTGTCCGTGCTGATTCAATCCACGGCAACCGCAGCCAGAGTCAGCGTGAGCGGGCGTTGCGGAGTTTCCGGACGGGTCAGCTCAAGGTGCTGGTCGCCACCGATGTCGCCTCTCGCGGCATCGACGTCACGGGCATCTCGCACGTCTTCAACTACGAACTCCCGGACGAGCCGGAAAGCTACGTTCATCGGATTGGCCGCACGGCGCGTGCGGGCGCAGATGGCATCGCCGTTTCGCTCTGCGCTCCGGACGAGCGCAAGAAGCTCAAATCCATCGAGCGTGTGTTGAAGCAGTCCATTCCGGTTCACAAATGGACGATTGCCAAGGAGCTTGACCGACCCGCCTCCGCTCGAACGGAAGAGTCCGGGGAGAACCGACGTGAGGATTATTCTGCAAACACGGAAGGGTTTGAAAAACCTACACGGTGGAAGAATTCCGCAGATGAAAAACGTTCCGGGAGTGTGAATCGGCAGTTTGAGTCGCAGCGTCCGGAGCGTAAGCGCTTCGACGAGTCGCGAGACGAACGCCCGCGTAGCAGGAATTTCCGGGAGGATTCCGGATCTGCAGTGGATTCGCGGCAGCAGGGCCGGAAGAAATCAGCACCCCAGCGCGAGGAACGCGGACAATCCAAGGAATGGAACGGTGAACGCCAAGGACGGCAACCCTCTCGTGAGCAGGATTCCGGATTCCGCCGCAACTCGGATCGCTTTGGCGAACGTTCTGGAGGTTTCCAGAACGCGCGCTCCTTCGATGCGGATCGTGGCTCCTTCCGAAACGGGAAACGGGATGACAATCAGCGAGGCAATTCACAGGATTCCCAGAAGTTTGACCGCAAGCCTGCGCCACAAAACGGGGAAGGCCGGGGAGATTTCAAACGCTTTGAACGCAAACCTTCCGACCGCAAGCCCTCCGACCGACGCTTTGAGCAGAGCAGTGACTTCAAGCCGCGTGGTCAACGTTTCGAGCGCAACGGGGATGATCGGGAGCGGCGTTCGGACGATTCCCGGGAGCAGGGCGCGTGGAAACCGCGTGACTGGTCGCAATCAACGGGGCGCAAGCGCCGTCGCGGCTAAGCCTCTGAACTTGGCTCGATGACTGGTTCTGGGGCGGGGGGAAACTCTGGCTCCGGTGCTGGTTCTTCGCCGCTCAACTGGTTGAGCGTGGCCACCGCCCACTCGCAAAGCTCCTCCTCGGTGCCGAAATCCAACCGGGTGTACTTCTGATCTCCGGTGATCACAGACCCCTTGTGCGGGGCTTGCAGGTTGAGGTAGAGGTGAACCCCCACGCCTTGCCGCGTGGCGTGGAATACGAGGGGCGGCTCTCCGTTCTCGCTCATGAGGTTCGGCACAAAGCCGAGGCAGACGAGTTCGTAGAGCAAATCCTTGAGGGTCATGGTCAATCCTTGAAAATTTTGCTTTCAATCCAGCGGCGTACGCGGTCCACGGTTTCGTTTTCCACGAGGAGCTTAGCGAGTTGCTGCACCTTGCTGGCGATCACCCAGCCACGTTCACCTGCGAGTTGTGGCCAGTTCTCCACGCCACGCTGGATATTGTAATCCTGCTGTTCGATCCACTGCTTGTGGATGTTGGCGCTGAAGTTGAGATAAAGCTTTCCCTGATAAACCTCCTAGGCATCTTTGGCATCAACCGGGGCGGTGTAGCCGTGCGCGACCGCGCAACTGCAATAGCCCCCAAACTGTGGGGCGTACTTCCGGGAATCCTTCAAGAACGCCTTGAGGTGCGCTTTGTTGGCAAACAGAAACACCCCCGCCCATCCACTCCGCCATGAACTCCGGAGACCCCATCGTCGCCTTTCCCAACCTGTGATAGGCCACCACATCGTAACCCGCAAGCACAGCCTCTTTGCCGTTTGTGTTCCAAGATTGCCGGTGTTCGATCAGGGCTTCCGCAGCCGAAACCAAGCCGACACCCAGCATCAGCAGCAGGGCAAAACCAAGCATTCGTGTCATTGCTCTTCAGGAAAGTTAAGGGTTGCAAGAAAACTGTCTGGACTGTACCGAAGGCTTGGCACAACCTCAAGCTGGAGCGGGATACGGACTCAGCGCAAGGAGCGCACGAGGAGGGAATCCCAGCATTCTCTCGGCGCGGATTCAACACATAAGTGCAACTCACCGTCTGGCGAAGAGAGGCAAGCTGCGTTAGCATCAGAGCCTTGCGGACTCAGCGCAAGGAGCGCACGAGGTAGGCGAGAATCGGATCGGGCGCAGCGGGTTTGGCAAACGCGACTGTCTGGAACGCCGGAGGGTGCAGCAGGCGCTTTGCGATCATGCGCTCCAGCACGGGCTGGTAGTCGTGATGCGTCTTGCCGATGAGCAGAGCGTCCAGTGTTTGTCCGGATTGGAAGCGCAGCAGCATCGTCCGGAAACCCCGCAGGTAAACATAGTCCTTGGTGAAACCCCGACCACGATACGCCCGCACGGTCACGTCAAAGGCGCGTTCCGGGTCAATCTCGTACTGTTCGACCAGCCGCTGAAAGGTGTGCCGGAACTCGGTGCCTTCCACCACCTCATGGACTGCAATCACGCGCAATGCAATTTCCCGGAGGCGTTGCAGCGTGAGGTTTCCGGAAAGGTACTCGCTCAACACCCCCAAGCCCTCTTGTGTGATCGTGTTGACCGGAAGCCCAATTTGCAGGACGTAGAG
>Ga0209501_10004168_pt1 | contig 14059 bp, 11 predicted proteins | sample ArcticOcean_MG_C_4_FD_187434 | JGI IMG/M metagenome (GOLD analysis project Ga0209501, IMG submission 187434) | Marine microbial communities from western Arctic Ocean - ArcticOcean_MG_CB4_134 (SPAdes) (version 2) | ecosystem: Environmental > Aquatic > Marine > Oceanic | place: Arctic Ocean...
GATCAAGCCTGGCAGGCCTTTCCTCAGCCCGGCGATGGTACGGTTTCGGTCACCGAGGACCCGCAGCTCGACGCGCCCGTCGCCAGCAGGTTGTCGAAGTACTGTCGGTTGGCATCGACGCGGTCCTCATCGAAGATTCGAAATGGGGTCAGGTAGCCGTTCTCGTTGAAGAAGGCCACCTGTTCGGGCGTCAGCGTTTTTGCCGCGGCTGGATTTGCCGGTTGAAACGACAGGTCGCGGTCCAGTTTCTGCAGTTCTGCCTGTTCCTCCTCGAAAGTCGTCATGTTGAGTGTTCACCCGGGGGTTGAATCTTAAATAGATTTTTGCTGCTCGCGAAGCTTTACAGGTCGTCCTTTTTGGACTGATGATGATTGGCTTGTATAGCAAATAATATAACAGCTGTTTACGTAATAAACCTGATCGTAGTGATTCAATTCATCTGGTACTCCGGGCCATCACGCCCTGTGCGCTCGGCACTGTCAAAGTGTCTGCTGCTGCGGGCATCGGTATTTTGCTGTGCAGTCTTACCCAAGGATTTTGATTTTTCAGAACTGCTGCGCTACGGTTTCGTGGCGAGTCCCTCACATTGGAACCGGGAGTGCAACGGTGAATGCCGGGATTGGAGAAGGACCATCAAACCTGTCATCCAGGCGTTTCCAGTCGGACGGGTTGACGCCCATGCAGGTTTTGCATGAAGCATAGGCCTGCGCAGAGTCAGGAAAAGGGGTAAGATGCTTAGACTACTTTTTGCCGACGGGGGTTTATGATGGAAATAGTCGACGCCTATGCACACTGTGGCTTGAACAAATATACGCCTATTGAGGATGTGCGTGCAGTAATGAAAACGGCCGGTGTTTCCTGTGCTGTTCTTGTGCAGCATATGGGTGAATTTGACAACTCGTACATAGGCGATATTGCCGCAAGTGACCCAACCTGCTTTGCCGGTGTATTTCTCGTTGACAGCAGTTCCATTACGGCAGTTGAAGACTTAAAGAAAGAGGCCCGTTCCGGGGTTTTCAAAGGCATACGTTTCACTGTCGATGTTTTCAAAAATTCCCCGCAATTGTGTCAGGTTGCTGTTGATGAGGGGTTGATAATCGTTTTGTATGCACCCGACGGCATCGCAGAACATGTTGAGATACTGGATGCATTCCTCAACCTCAATCCCTCCTGCCGGTTGGTCATAACGCACCTGGGCAATCCGGATCCCGGTGAAGGACCTGGCTTTGAGGCTTATAAAAGAGTCTTCACATTGGCCCGGCACGCGGGAGTTTATTATCAGGTTTCCGGGATGAAAATGTTCTGCCCCTACCCGCACCGTGAATTGTATTCACTGATCGGGGAAGCTGCGGAATCCTTCGGCGTTTCAAGGCTTGTCTGGGGTTCAAACTATCCCGTTGTGGGCGATGACGAAGATTATATCAAGGACCTGCATCTTTTGCTTGAGAAAAAACTGCCGCTGCCGGAGCAGGCCGTAAAAGAGATTGCCGGGAACAACGCTCACAGATTATGGTTCTCTGATACGGGGTGAAGAAAGGGAAATGGTTGAAAAAGCATCTTTTTTCAGGTCTGAACCGGGCGGCAGGCTGTCCATGGAAAGCGATGCCCTGAAGGTTGTCATAGACCCGGCCGGGGGTGGTAAGATAGGTTCTTTTGTTTCCCGGCAAACGCAAAGGGATTTTTTTTATCAGGACCCGCGGCAGACGTTTCCCGGTGACGGCTACAGCGATCACGACATATCCGGTTTTGATGAGTGTTTCCCAACGGTCTGGCCCTGCAAATATCCGGACGGTCAACGCCGGGGCATGTCCCTGGCTGATCATGGTTATCTGTGGCAGGGGCCGTGGGAGGTCCAGGCGGCGGACGATCGCCTGGTGATGCGTAAGGATGTTCCCGAGCTGCAATGCCGTTTCGAAAGAACGTGTTTCCTCGATACAACGCGGTCACTCAAGCTTGATTACCTGATTGAAAATAACGGCGAAGAAACCTTGAAATACGTTTATTCAGCTCACCCCATGCTGGCGGCAGATGAGCACACACAGTTGATTCTTCCTGAAGAAATCAACCGGATGTTTGTTAGCGTCGCCCTGAATGTTCCCGGGTTGGTGGATAAGACCTGGATTGACTGGCCGCTGGCTGGAAAAGCCGGTTTGGATGAGCCATTTTCCAGTCAGAAGTGTTCGGTGGTCAAGCTGTGCTCCGACCGGTTGAAAGAAGGCCGCGCGGTGATTTATCACAGGGATCTTCGCGAGGGGCTGCAATTTGAGTTTGATACTGAAAATCTGCCGCACCTGGGGGTGCTGATACAACAGGGATATTCCCCGGATGAGACGGCAGCTTCCAACCGGCAACTGTTTCTTGGATTAGAGCCCACAACCGGTATGGGTGATGATTTGCCGTCCTGTGAATCCACCGGGACTGTCAGGGAAATCCAGCCCGGCCAGGAAGTCCGCTTTGGGATTCGACTGAAACTGCTGAGCCGGATGCCCGGGGACCGGTAAACTGTTTTTTGATGGCGAACCTCCCGGGCCACGGCGGATTGTGGGGCTGAACCAGTAGCCCCGGCGGGGCCGCAGGGCAAATCGCTCCACCCCTTGCATCCGGATCTGCACTGTGCTAGTTTCCCGCTCCTGATCGGTCGGCTTCTCGGAACCGGTAAAGGCCACTTTTGAGAACGTCACTGAGGCGCTGGGACTCGAGGGCTTGGTTAATAGCGAGGCCTACTGGGTGGACTGCAACGATGACAGCTGGACCGATCTCCAGGACGGCGGGAGAATCTGGCCTGTGATTTCGATAACGATGTTGACATGGACATCTGCCTGAGCAACAGTAGCGCGTGGCCATTTTGTGCAGCGCATATGAAAGGAGTAAACGATGGTTGTCGATACGGAACTGCGTAAAAACGAATATTCATCCGGCAGCGGCAAGCCGTTGGACGTGGATCAATTCCCGTTCAGTTACGCCGATGAGCCGCGGGAAAATCCCGGGGCGATGGAAGGCATGCTATGTCAGTGTGACGATGGATCAATCCTGTTCAGCGCTTTTGATGCCATGGTTGAAGGCGACGTGTCTGAGCATTTCGCCTGCACGCGATTCAAGCGTTCGACTGACAACGGTCAAACCTGGAGCGAGCCCTGGAATAAAAACAACGCCCATGGCAAAGCCAACGACTGTCATCACATCACGGTTCTGAACCTGGCTTCGGGTAAGTTGGGCATGGTCTATTCAACGCGCAACGTCCCCAAGGGCCGCGTCGGTCGCGACGGCGGTACGGTGTTCGCCACAAGTTCGGACAATGGGCAAACATGGGCGGACGTGTCTGTTGTCGAGCCGCGCTTCGGCATCTGCTGCACCGGCCATGCGATCGTGATGAGCACGGGGCGCATCGTCGTGCCGGTGTTCAAGTGGATCAGCTACGATCCAACCGGCGAAGCCGAGAGCATGATCTCGCCGAGCGTGTCGTATGCATACGTCTACGTATCTGATGACCAAGGCCTGAGCTGGACCCAATCCCTCAGCGAACTTTTTGTCAGCGACTACCGCGCGGCATACGACCTGGAAGAGCCGGCGGTAATTGAACTGAAAGACGGCAGACTGCTCATGCACCTGCGTTGTCAGCTCGGTCGCGGTTACCGATGCTGGTCGGAAGACGGTGGCATCTGCTGGTCGCGCCCCGAGCCGCTGCCATACGCGGCCGGCTACACCCCGCATTACCTTAAACGCCTGCCCGGCGGTGAACTTTTAACCATCTGGACACAGGTCTCCCGGCAGGAAATCCTCTCGGGCTTTCATCGCCATCGACTGACATGTGCTGTCTCACACGATGAAGGACAAACCTGGGAGAATTTCAAGAACCTCGAATCGCTGGACGACACGACGGTTGTCCGCCCGCCGCCGGCGCATCGCTATGAAGTGATTGAACAGTGGGAAGACTACGGCTTCTACCAGCCCTCCAACGTCGAGCGATATCATCGCGCTCCCGGCGTACTTCGCATCGGCTATCCCAATGCGCTGGTGCTTGACGATGGCAACGTGCTGGTCGTCTACGACCATGGCTCGGGCGTGCTCGGCGACAAGAGCGGTGTCAAACAGCGTATCATTCCTGCGAGTTGGTTTATCGAATAGTCGATGAACCCGTGGGGCATACAGGAAGGCAATGACGTGAGAAGGATCAGAAAAAACAGAAAGCTGCGGCTCTCCGGGTTGATCGCGGTGGCTCTGATGGGCATCCCCATTGCCTTCGGCGCTGGGGACGCGACGGAACCGGCAAAGATCACCTTTGAGAACGTCACCGAGGCGCTGGGACTCGAGGGCTTGGTTGATAGCGAGGCCTACTGGGTGGACTACAACAATGACGGCTGGACCGATCTCCAGGATGGCGGGAGAATCTGGCGGAACGAGGAGGGCAAGACGTTCGTCAAGGTGGCTGGCGGCGGCTCGCAAAACAGCTGGGCTGATCTGGACAACGATGGCTACCTTGACTTCTGGAACCCGGCGGCCGGAATAGTCAACTTCGGCTCCAAGGAAGGAACCTTTACCAACAAGCCGGAGAAAAACCCCGAGCGCCTTTGCGAAGTGAGCGACGGGGGCACCTGCGCGGACGTTGACGGGGACGGGCTGGTGGACATCTACTGGACCGGCTTCGAGAACAACGGGTTCCAGCCGGACGCAATCTGGCTGAACCAGGGAGACCGGGCCTTCAAGCTGATCTGGAAAACGGAAGGGCCCGCGCAAGCGGGACGCGGGACCATGACCTGTGATTTCGACAACGATGGTGACATGGACATCTACGTGACCAACTACTATGTGCAACCGAATGTTCTTTGGATAAACAATGGTAGCGGGAAATTCACCGATGGCGCGGGCGAGTACGGCGTTAGCGGAGGGAACGGCTTCAGCATGGGGTCAGCCTTCGGGGACCTGGACAACGACGGGTATTTCGATCTCCTGGCGGGAAACTTCGCCCGCGCCGGCCAGCCCCAGTCGCAGTTCCTCCGGAACCTGGGACCGGACAGGAAATTCCATTTCGAGAACAAGGGCACCTGCGGTGTGAATCAGCTGCAATCCAGCTCTCCCGCCTTGGGGGACTACGACAACGACGGTGACTTGGACCTCTTCTTCGCAGCCATCTCTTATGGCGGGGTGGGCCAGTGCGGACTGTACCGGAACGAAGGAAACTGGAAGTTCAAGGACGTGACCGGGGAAGTGGGGCTGGGCGCGCTAACGGGCACCGGCCAGGCGGCCTGGGGGGATTTTGACAATGACGGCGACCTGGACCTGGCGAGTGGCGGCAGGCTTTGGCGCAACTCCGGCAACAAGAACAAGTGGCTGAAGGTGAGACCCGTGGGCACCGCAGATTACAACCGCTCCGCGGTCGGGGCCCAGGTCCGCATCAAGCTGGGGGACAAGATCCTCACCCGGCAGGTGGAGTCCTCAACCGGTCGGGGCAACTTGAACGACTTCGTGCCCCACTTCGGGCTGGGCGCGTACGAGGGGGGGAAGGTGGAAATCACTGTCACCTGGCCGAACGGCAGGGAGAAGAAAGAGACCGTGGAAGTCAACAAACGGGTCACGGTGGAGATGCCGGCCCCACAAACAGGTGAGGGCACCGCCTCCGGCCCGAAAGAGTAGACTGCCCCCTGTCTTCGGGTGCAGGTGGACAACGCCTGAAGGCGGCACGCCGGCTCCTGATGCCAGCCCGCCGCCTCGCTTTCATCTGAGGTTTACGAGTTTTTCGAGAGCAGCAAGGCAAATCCCGCCCATTTCTTGCATCCCGGCCTGCACTGTGCTAGCTTTCTGAGTCGAGAAAAACAATTTCCCATGCGGTTGGCAGCATCTGTCCCGTTCCGGGACGTTTCAGCGCCAGGCCTCAAGGCTCGGATTTGCGGCGATCTTTGCGACCTTGCGAGAGTTCATGCGGTATGTCTTTTCAAAAAGTATTGGCCATTATTGTTGTTTCGTTGCGGCTGGTCACTCTGGGAAACGCAGAGCGCCATCTGCGCCTGGAGGAAGTACAGGAAGATTCATACCCGTTTATCACCGAGATTCTTGCTCCAGACGCGGTTGAAATGGCGGTGAGCGAGGCAGCCCGCCTCGTTGCGGTGACGCACAAGGGGAAAAACGCGGGTCAGATATCGATTTTTTCACTTGATAAGACGGGCGGGCTGACCGGCACAGAACCTATTTCCCTGGTCTTGCCAAAGCGCGGCGAACTGGCGAAACATGCCAACTATGCGCTTGGCGTGACCTTCCACCCGAGCCTTCCCCTATTGTACGTCTGGCAGGATGTAACGCTACCGGGGGACGCGGATGCCGGCACATTCGAACATCTGCTGATATTCCGTATTGCCGACGGCAAGGCCGAGCTCGTTCAGGCCTGCGGCAAAGGCAGCGACTACTCCGTTGGCCACAAGGTCGGGTATATCGCTGTTGACCGGAAGGCAACGCGGCTGTTCTTTCCGAATCTCCAGCGCAAGTCAAACGACAAACAGCTCAACGGCATCGGTTATTTCAAACTCGGATGGGATGGTCTGGTTCTGGCGGTGGCGGGTACGGCCGCCGATGATTTTGTGGCACAGCGCGAAACAGAGTATCCAGTATTCATCGCACCGGATAAAACCGGTGGTTTCGTTCCAGTTGCCGACGACGTGATTATCTTTGCCGGCGCTGCCGGGCCGGTCTCCTGGGACCTGGTTGAAGCGCGGCAGCGGTTCGCGATGTATAGCATCTACCCGGTTGCGCGGAAAAATCGCCGAATTGCCGCGCATCCCACGCTACCGGTTGTTTACATGTCATTTACTCTGTGCGAGGAGGCCAATTGCGTCCACCCGATCTATGTTATCCGGCTTAAACATGCGGAAGGTTTTCTCACCTCTAACTTTCAGTTTACATCTGTTTACGGGCCGTTGGCTCCGCCCGTCGTGCTCGGTCGCCGCCAAATGGTCGCCTATGGTGGGAAGGGCCAGGTGCATTTCATCAGCATCGACAAGAAAGGCGATTTCCTACCGGAGATTCGCCGTGCCAAGGTCGGCAAAACCGAAATCACAGCGTTGTCCTATTCTGAGGAATTCGATAAGCTCTATGTGGCGGTTGAGAAGGATGAATAATTTTTTTGTCAAAATCAATTGTTATCATCAATGAAACAACATCGGCTCATCCTGATTCTGGTATTCACGCTTCTGGCATCATCGGTTCTGTCCGGCCGGACGTTTGAGCTCACTGATGAAAATTGTGTACGCATTGCCGTGATCGCGTCTGACGCACCGCGGTTGAGCTGGGCAGGGCTCCACGGGCGATCCGGCTATACCACGAACGTACTGGCATTATACAATACCGATTCCCGGAAGACTGCGTTCCTGATCGCGTTTCCCCTTGATCACATCCCTGACGATAAGCGAATCACCAGTGCCACATTGTCCATGTACTGCGTCCTCTGGGGCCAGGACAAGCCCCGGGTAGAGGTGCGCCGGATCATTGGCGACTGGGGCGATGGTGTCTGCCATTTGTACCGGCGTACGCATCCGGAAAAGGTGAAGTGGACGAAACCCGGTGCGACGGGGATTGGCACCGATCGGGCGCGCCGCGCCACTGGCTTGGTGCAACTGAGTGAAGAGCTGGGCGAGTTCAGCCTTAACGTTACCGAGGATGTGGAACTGTGGTACTGGCGGGGCGTGCCCAATAACGGCTGGATTGTGACGCTCGAGACCAAAGGTGAAGCAAGGTTTTATTCACCAACCCATGAGCCGGGCACCTGGAAGCTGGACGTCACCTATGAGCCGCGATGAATTCAGGTTGTATGTTTCAGACCACGAGGAAAGACAAGGCGAAAACCTTTTGCAAGGCTCTATTATGTCTGGTGGCATTAGGTAGTCATGTCTGCGTGACATACACAAACAGCGAATCATCAGGAACAACATGAGCAGTCAAAACCACATCGAGGATTTCCGCGACAAGGTTCGACGCGGCCGGACGTGCATCGGGATCGGCGTAGGACTCAACGATCCCCAGATCAGCGAGATGGCGGGCGATATAGGCTACGACTTCACGTGGCTTGACATGGAACACGCGCCGATGAACATCGAGACCGGCCTGGCCCACGTAATGGCCTGCCGCGGCACCGGATGTGCGCCTTTCGTACGCGTGCCCTCCCACGATCCCGTCCTCATCAAGCCATTTCTCGAACTTGCGCCTGCCGGTATCATCGTCCCGCGCATCCAGACCGTCGAAGACACTCGGACGGCAGTCGCCGCCTGCCGGTACCCACCGAAGGGCATCCGTGGCTACGGCCCGACCCGGGGAGCCACTTACAAGGGGCTGGACCAGAAGGCATTTCTCGACAGCGCCGAAAACGAGCCCATGGTGTTCGTGCAAATCGAGGACATCGAAGCGGTGCGCAACATCGACGGCATCCTTGCCGTGGAGGGGCTGGAGGGTATTGCGATCGGTCCCAACGACCTGTCCGGCACCATGGGCATGCTCGGCAACCCCGATGCGCCGGAAGTGATCGCCGAGATCGATCGCGTCATCGAGAAGGCGCGGCGGACTGACAAGCTCATCGGTGTGTCGACCGGTTTCAGTCCCGAGTCCTTCGCCGGCTGGATCGGGAAGGGAGTCCACTGGATTACCCTGAACACGGACTTCATCAACTTCTTCCGGGAGTCGAAGCGTGTGCTGGACGATGCGCATGGCCTGGTCGAGGAAGCCTGAACAGCCGCCCTGGCCTCCCAGCTTGCCGGTCATCTTTGGCCGGCATTGGAACCTGCATTCGCTTAGTCCGGCGGCACCGGCAGCGACTACGCCGTTGTCCGCAATGATCGGATACATCGCTGTCGACCAGAAGGCAGCGCGAGGCTGCTCAGAATACCAGTAACGGGCGAGGCCACGGTTGCCGCTGGCCCCGGAGGGGCGGGCTGCCGCACTTTTGGCTACCAGTTTGGAATCACCGGGGACACATAGCGTGTTACCGCTTTAAGAGGCGCAACATTTCCCTGCAAGAACTCACGACGGTAGAACGGGTAGACATTTGGCAACTCGTTCTGAGGTGTCAGTTCCATTACCGTGTTGCCCCGCATGCGAATGGTGTACGCGGTTTCCTTTTGTGTCGTGGTATAAGCAGTGCGGGTGACGACCTGCTCAACCATCGGGAAGCGAAGTTCCACTACATCATGCGGACGGATACCCTCCAGGTCGATGTAGTGTGACACCTGCGCCGGGGAAATCACATCCCCGTTCAAGAGGCATTCCAGCTGGCGGCGATTCACCCAGGGCGGAATACGTATGGAAATCCGATTTGCCGTCTTATTCCGAATGATCACTTTGCCTTCATAAGGCAGGTGGCTGTGGATATCCAGCCAGGGGGCGGCGCGATTGAGGAAAAGATTGATGTGCGCGTGGTCATTGTTGCACCGTGTGATGGCATTCCACGCCATGTACAATCCGCGACACCCGTTGGCGGTGCAACATTGCATGATCCAGTGGCCATGTACCCCATCGGCTTGTATGCCAGACCAGAAGATACCGAGACCTCGATCGACAACATCATCACCAATATAATCCTGACCAGGGATACGCCCGGCCTGCATTTCCGGCTCGCGCTCAGGCGCATGCGCGACGATGCGCTCCAGGTCTTCCCGATCGGTAACCTGAGATTCGATGAGATGGTTGCGTATCACTCTGTCGGCATCTTCCCAGTAATCGCCATAACCGCTTTCCGCGAGCTTTACCGTCAGCGCCACCAGGTCTCCAAGAAAACAGCCTTCCATCAAAAGCGGATTTTTAGCACCCTGGTTGCCCATTTGATCATCCGTGGCTTCTTCACCCATAAACGTGGGGATGTAACCGATTTCCGGGATGCCGAATGACTTCATGTATTCGTATGAGCAGCGAACGAAATCACAGGCAAACGTGTCATTGGCCACTGATCCGTATTCCAGCAAGCCGCGCAAAGCAATCGCGCGCGCATGAAAGTGGCTGTCTGAGTGGCCGTGCTCCCGACCATTGCCGGAAGGCAGATTTGAGAAACCGCCCCAGAATTTGGGCTTCATCACGAAGCGTGCCAGCTTGCCGGCAGTGTCCAGGGCTTGCTCATCACCGCTGCAGGCCGCCCATCGTGCAAGCGCGCGGATTTGACCGCCGTGATACGCAACAACACTCCCCTCGCCGCCTTCATGCTCATCGCCTGGCTCGTCGGTCTTTCGCCAGCCGGTACGCGGATAGCTGAAGGCACTGCCGAAACCACCGTCCGGATAGTATGCATAATCGTCCTTTTCGATGGCAATCCGTTCAATGCCCCGGGCCAATGCGTTCAGCGTTGCATCCCACCGATCGGTGCGCTCGAGCGCGCGGCGGGTGAGCAGGGCAAGCATGAGAGTAGCCGAACCCGCTATAGTCCCAACATCCTCCGGTTCGACGTCATAGGCATGGCTGTGCTGATCCGCGTGCCAGGGGCGCTTGGGATCATATATGATGTACAACAGCCCGTCGTCCGGCGAGATGCTGCTTACGAGATAGTCCAGCATCTGTGCCTCGATCTCCGTATACTTGTCGCTGCCGCACATGACCCGCATCTGCGGGATTGCCTCGGCAAACTTGGGCGTACAGTCCCAATCGCCGCCCCGATGCCGCATCATGGGCGGGCGGTGGCAGAAGTGGACCTCGAAAAACATCAAGGCTTCATTGTCCGGGTCCACCGTATTGCACATGCCGTGGAGGGCCAGTTCGCCTCGCTCGACCAGGTCGAGCGTGTCCGGCACCGTGTCAGCGTAGCGTTCTCCTTCACGCGTAAGGTTCGCGATACTCTCAGCCTGTGTCTTGTGTACTTGCTCTTGCATGCCCGTTCCTTTTTCCGTTTCTGTTCAGAATCACATATCCCGAATTGGTCAGGACACTATTATACCGCAAACCCTTGCAATAATAGCACGCGAACCGCGGGATGGTGCTTATCGCCTGTATTTTTACATGGGGCTGCCGACGCACGCTTATTGCCGAAGTCGGAGACCGGTGCGCGGCATGAAACCTGATACGCCAGGTTGGCGGATCGCGGTTTTGTCGCCCCTTGGATTAGATTCAGAGGTCAATAATAGACACGATTCCAATAGCTCGAAAACTTGTACGTCGCGTCCTCGCGAAACACCTTCTTCACGTGGCCGTCGATCATTAGGTTATTGGCGAACTTGGATATAAGTGGATCATCCGCAAGCGGATGGTTGGGCCAGGCGTCCATAGCCAAACCGTAGGTGCCGGCGTATAACCCTCGTTGCTTGTACATATATTCAAACTTGAACATCTCCGGGAGAGGACGGAACCAGTCCTGCATGATCATGACACTGGCGGGATTATCAACCATCGACAGGCGGGGCACGGGACGGCTGGTGTCCGGCCAGTCGTGGTTGCCTTGGTAGGTGCATACGTAACCGTACCAGCCCTCCGAAAAGACGCCCGAGATGAAAGGGTGATCCGAATATCTGTAGCCGTCGCAATCTGTATAAGGCGCGGGAGTGTTGGAGAACCAGTTTCCGTGTCCGCCGACATAGACATAGTTGAGAGATAGGTAGGAGCCTTGGCTGGAGCCGTTCCAATAAAATGCTGTCCAGTCGGAGTTGCTTGGGCAATCGAGCGTTCCTCCCCCGTTGTCGGGGATATACTGGTTGCCCCCAACACTGGGCGCCACGAACCCGTAGGAGTCATAGAGTGGCTTGCTCACGGAGCCTGGGACTTCACCGATGTAAAAATGTGACAGACTGCCCCAGGAACTGCCGACATAATAGGCATCATGGTCGATTTGGTACGAGAAAAGGGCAATCCCGTTCTGCCGCAGATTTGACAGGCACACGATCTCTTTTGCCTTTTCTTTCGCCGATCGCAGGCCCGGCAACAGCATCGCGATGAGGATGCCGATGACGGCGACTACAACCAACACCTCTATCAAGGTAAAGCGGAATCGGCGATGCTTCATTGTGAGGGGGAGGGCGTGGCGCCACAGCGCAGGAGTTTTGGAAATGTTGAAATAAAACCAACGCCCTTATCATAACTTTCTACCGATAAAACTGCAAGATGAGAGCACAGGAAACATGAATATTCTGTAATTTGAACGGAGGAATTCTAAGGGACAGGCCGCCGATGATGAAGCCGTCAATGAGACTCAGCTAAGGACAAAGCGGCAGTGGCGGGCCGGTCGTTGAGATAGTGGAAAGTCGGGGATGAGTCGATATGAGGGGAATTGACGCCCCGACCTCAACGCTTTGCCTCTATGAAATTTCACAGTGTTGTCCTTCCCAATTTTGGGATTAGCTTAAACAACCCGCCGACCCGTGAACACGACGAGATTTTCGGCGTCGACAGCAGGCGCTCGAATACGTATCGGATCTGTGCGGGGAGAACAATATCAAGGTTGGGGTGCTGGCAATGGAGCGGGGGCTGTGATTTTTTTGTGGCGCAAAAATTTGCCTGTAATGTTATTCGGCCGAACACTACTGATCGTGCTGTGGCTCGCGGTGTGTGCCGTCACTGCACAAGATGTGCAAACACTCCTTGAGACGGCCGCGGCGGGAGATGCCTCATCGCAGTTCAAAGTAGGCCTGCTGTACGAGGAGGGCTGGGGCGTTCCCGAGGACGATGCCGAGGCGGTCAAGTGGTACCGCAAAGCGGCTGAGCAGGGGCATGTTCGAGCGCAGTTCAACCTGGGCGTGATATACGATGCGGGCACCGGTGTGCCTGAGGATGACGCCGAGGCGGCAAAGTGGTTCCGTAAAGCGGCTGAGCAGGGATTCAGCTCAGCGCAGTTCAGGCTCGGCCTGATGTACAACAACGGCTGGGGCGTGCCTGCGGACGATGCCGAGGCGGTGAATTGGTACCGCAAAGCGGCTGAGCAGGGGCATGTTCAAGCGCAGTTCAACCTTGCGCTGATATACGATGCCGGCACCAGTGCGCCCGAGGATGACGCCGAGGCGGTGAATTGGTACCGCAAAGCGGCTGAGCAGGGGCATATTCCCGCGCAGTTCAACCTCGCCAGGATGTACAGAAACGGCTGGGGTGTACCCGAGGACGATGCCGAGGCGGTCAAGTGGTTCCGCAAGGCCGCTATGCAGGGAAATGCCATCGCGCAGTGCCGTCTCGGCACAATGTACGACACCGGCGAGGGGGTGCTTGAGGACGACGTGGCGGCCTTCGCTTGGTACAGCGTGGCGGTAGCGTCCGGTAATGCGTTGGCTCAATTTTTGTTTATTGATGGTAAAAAGGAAACGCTCACTCCGCCCCAGCTTGAAAACAGCCAGGCAATGGCAACCGAAATCCTCAAGCAGATACGGGAGCAGAAAGCAGCGAAAGCAGAATGAGCAGCGACAATAACAGCGGAGAGTTGGGATGATAGCGTTGCTGGGCAAGCCTCTGCGTATGGCCTTGGGGCGCAAGAAGCTGCTCACACATGGTTTTGCCTGTCGCGGTTTACGTGGTAAAGCCCGTGGCTGCAGTAAATTCCGACTCGAATTCAAAGGGAAAAGTAGAGGTTCAACGCACGATGGGTATCAAATTAAATTGTCCGACATGTGGCTTGGATTACGATGTGCATCCGGCATTAGCCGGTCAACCTCTCGATTGCTCTGACTGCGGCGTGAGTTTTACGGTTCCCACGTCCTCGGCACCGTCTGAATCAAGTGACAAGGAAGACGTGGTCGTGGTTGAAGAGTCTGGTGCTGTGTCCTGCCCAGGCTGCGACGTCCGGTACGCTGTTGAAGGCCTTGCCAGTGGAACGCAGGTCGAATGCTCTGATTGCGGCGCGTCGTTTTCTATTCAAGTGCATGATGCGCCCCAAATATCGGCAACGACAGAGCCCACAAGCAACCCAGTGTCGCCTGACGCGCCTGTGAGTGACGCCCCTGAGGGAAAGAAAAGTTCAACGCTCTCGGTGGTTAGCCTCGTTCTCGGACTGGGAGGTTTGCCTACCTGCGGACTGACTGCAATTCCGGCAATTATTTGTGGGCATCTTGCCCTCGGCAGGATCAAGAAAGGACATGGTGATGGCCGTGGCATGGCCTTGACAGGCGCAATCGCCGGTTACATTTTT